>Ga0209810_1001055_pt1 | contig 46676 bp, 46 predicted proteins | sample Coa_R1_7_FD_187159 | JGI IMG/M metagenome (GOLD analysis project Ga0209810, IMG submission 187159) | Surface soil microbial communities from Centralia Pennsylvania, which are recovering from an underground coalmine fire - Coalmine... | ecosystem: Environmental > Terrestrial > Soil > Unclassified... | reverse complement strand
TCGTCGGCGGCGATCCCTTCGCCGTCCCCCACCAGCCGAGCAGCCACGTCGACACGACCATCGTCGACGCGAAGAAGCCGAAGAGGCCGAGCGTCACCGGCGGCGCGATCGGCGTCAGGTAGATCCGCGCCGGCGGCGTCTCCAGCGACGCCTCGTCGGGCACCGGCCGCCCCTCGTGGCCCACCGTCGTCGGGCCGCGTCCCTCGATCTGCGACATCTCCCCTCCTCCTACTGTCCGACCTTGACGCCGGGGTCGCCGCGCTCGTACTCGATCGGGTCGGCCTTGCCCCGCCGCAGCAGGGGCAGCGCGACCTTGCCGTAGACCGCGTCGAGCATCAGCGCCGCGCCGACGTAGAACGCGAACGCGGCCGCGGCGACGAACAGCCAGCCCGCGACCTCCTCCCAGCCGGACGAGCCGGTGAGCAGCGCGCCGGCCGCACAGCCCGCTCCCGCGCCGAGCACGGCCTGGGCGACGAAGCCGACCGGGCTGCGCGAGAGCGCCGCGAAGGCGGTCGTCCAGCTGATCACGCTCAGGTAGATGAACCACTGGCCGAGCGACTGCCACTCGGCGCCGCGGGGCGGCGTCGTGATCGTGTGCGTGGTGACGAGCAGGTAGATCAGCCCGATCCCGAGGAACATCGCCCCCCACGACCCGTGCAGCGCCGCGGCGACGGCCGCGCGCGCCCGGTAGCCCCACAGCGCGGCGGCGAGCTGACCGACGCCGCCGAACAGGATCAGGAACGGGAAGAAGCTCGACGCGTCCTTCTCCGTCCCCCAGCCGAGAGCGAACCAGCTCCCGTAGATGATCAGCGCACTGCCGAGCGCGAAGTAGCCGAGCACCGCCGGCGCGGCCACGGGCTGCAGGAAGATCCGCGCCTCGGGCCGCTGCGCTCGGAGCGGCCGGTCGATCGCCGTCGCCATCGCGTCCTCCGTTCCGTCGTACTCCGATGGTTCCCTAGGCTTCCCCGGCATGCCCGATCGAAACACCGCGTGGAAGCAGCGGCTCGCGCTCGCGCTCGCCGCCGTCGCGGGCTTCGTCGACGTCGTCGGCTACCTGACGCTGCACCACCTGTTCACGGCGCACATGACGGGGAACACGTCGAAGCTCGGCGTCGCCCTCGGCCACGGGAACCTGTCGTCGGCCTTGCCGCTCGCGGTGGTGCCGTTCCTGTTCATGGCCGGGATCGCGGCGGGGACGGTGCTCGTCGACGGCGGCCGGCGCTGGGCGGCGCTCGCGCTGCAGGCGGCGCTCGTCGCGGCGTACATGGCGTACGGCAGCACGGTCGTCCACCACGGCACCGTGCGGGGCCACACGGCGTCGGGGTTCTACGCGCTCGCGGCGCTCGCGACGATCTCGCTCGGCCTGCAGACGGCGGCCCTGACGGAGATCCAGGGCGCGACCGTGCGCACGAGCTACATCTCGGGCGTCCTCACGAACATCGCCCAGACGAGCGTGCGCCGCGTGCGAGGCGGGGGGCAGCGCGACCGCCCGCTGCGCCTGCTCGGGGCGCTGTGCGTCGCCTACCTCGCCGGCGCCACGCTCGGCAGCTACACGCTCGGGCGGCTCGCGCTCTGGTGCCTCGCGATCCCGCTCGGCGTGCTCGCGGCGGCCGCGACGCTGGATCGACGGGCCTGACCTCGAGCCTGTCGGGGCCATGTCCCCGAAACAGTTTCGGAGACGTGTCCGCTTGGGATGAGTGGAGGAGTGCGTGTCGCGCTCGTCTGCCCTTACTCCTGGTCCGTCCCCGGCGGCGTCCAGAGCCACGTCGCGGGACTGGCGGCCGAGCTGCGGCGCCGCGGCCACGAGGCCGACGTGCTCGCGCCGGCGGACGGTCCGGCACCCGGCGTGCGCGCGCTCGGGCGCAGCGTCCCGATCCCGGACAACGGCTCCGTCCAACGCGTCGCGCTCTCGCCCGCCGCCGCCGCGCGGACGGCGCGAGCGCTGCGGCGCGGCCGCTACGACGTCGTGCATCTGCACGAGCCGATGCTGCCGGTGCCGTGCCTGACCGCGCTCGCGCTCCGGCCCGCGCCGCTCGTCGGCACGTTCCACATGACCGCCGACTCGCGGCGCTGGTACCGCGTGTTCGGCCCGCTCTGCCGCAAGGCGCTGGCGCGGCTCGAGGTGCGCATCGCGGTCTCGGAGGAGGCGCGCCGCTACGTCGCCGCCTCGTGCCCCGGCGACTACGCCGTCGTGCCGAACGGAGTCGCGCCCGTCTCGTCCCGTACCGCCGGAGCCCCCCGCGACACGCCGCCGCACGTGCTGTTCGTCGGCCGTCCCGAGCCGCGCAAGGGGCTGCCGGTGCTGCTCGACGCGTTCGCCTCGGTGGACGGCAGCGCGCGTCTGGACCTGGTCGGCCCGAGCGGCGACTTCGGCGACCGCGTCGCCGCGCACGGCCGCGTCGACGACGCCCGCCGTGCCGCGCTGCTGCGCGAGGCCGCCGTGCTGTGCGCGCCCTCGCTGCGCGCGGAGAGCTTCGGCGTCATCCTCGTCGAGGCGATGGCGGCCGGCGTCCCCGTCGTCGCGAGCGACCTTCCCGCCTACCGCGCGGTGCTGCCACCGGAGTGCGGCGTGCTCGTGCCGCCGGGCGACGCGCAGGCGCTGTCGACGGCGCTCTCGGGCCTGCTCGCCGACCGCGGGCTGCGGGCGCGCATGTCCGCCGCCGGCCCCGCCGCCGCCGAACGCTACGGCTGGCAGCACGTCGGCGCCAGGATCGTGGAGCTGTACGAGCAAGCGTTGGCGAGGCGAAACCGGGCGCACGTGTGACCCTCTACGGAGCGGTGGGCGCGGGCATGGCCGTCTTCACGCGGCTGGGCTTCCGGCTGCGCGTCGAGGGGCGGCTCGAGCTGGGCGCCGGGACGCTCTACGTCGTCACGCACCGCTCGCACCTCGACGTGCCGGTGCTGTGCGGCGCGCTCTATCCGCGCGCCAGGCGGCAACGGCAGCCGCTGCCGTGGTTCGCGGTGCGCGACGACCTCTTCCTGCCGGGCTTCTTCGCCCACCTCGCTCCGGGACGGCTGCCGCTGTCGCTCGGCATCGGCGACGTGCTCGCCGGCCTGCTGCAGTGCGTGCCCGTGCGGCCGTCGACGCGCATGCGGCTCGTCGACCTCTGCCGCGCCGAGCCGCAGCTGCCGCTCGAGGCGCTGCCGTACGCGACCGAGCTGCGCGCGCGCGCCGTCTGCCACCGTCTGCCCGAGCCGCGGCTCGCGCGCGACGTCCTCGCGAGCCGCTACGCCGACATCCTCTGGCGGCTGATCGAGCGCGACGAGGCGCCGGCGGCGACGACCGCCTGGGAGCTGCGGCTCGGGCAGGCGCGCCGGGACCTGGAGCGGTTGACTGGCGTGCTGCGGAGCGGCGGCAGCCTGGTCGTCTTCCCCGAGGGCACGCCCTCGCGCGACGGCCGCGTCGGCCCGATCCGCCGCGGCACGCGGCTGCTCGTGCGTCGCGGGAGGCCGCGGCGGATCGTCCCGATCGCGCTGGAGTACGACCGTCGCCCGGGACGCTCGACCGCGATCGTGCGCGTCGGCGATGCCGTTCCGCCGCCGCGCGACGACGTCGAGGAGCGCGTGCGCGAGCTGCTGCGCGCGACGGCGAAGGAGGCCGTGCATGCGCCTGCGTAGAGCTCAGCGCTTCAGCGGCCGGCGCGAGGTGGCGATCGGGCTCGGCGTCTATGCCGTCTACCTCGGCGTCCGCCGCGCGGTCTTCCACGAGGAGGGCAGGGCCAAGGCTGCGCGCAACGCGCAGCGGCTGATCGCCCTCGAGCGGCGACTCGGCATCCACGTCGAGCCCGCGTGCCAGCGTGCGTGCCTGCAGCGCCGGCGGCTGCTCGCGTGCCTCAACCTCGGCTACGTCACGCTGAACGTGCTGCTCACCGTCGGGTCGCTGACACGGCTGTATCGCGCACGCCATCCCGACTTCCACCGGCTGCGGCGCGCCGCCGCCCTCGCCACCCTCGGCGCGCAGCCGTCGTTCCTGCTGTTCCCGACCGCGCCGCCGCGGATGGTGGACGGCTTCGTCGACACCGTGCGGCTGCACTCCGGGATCGACCTCGACGGGCGCATCGTCTCGCAGCTGTACGACCCGATCGCGGCCATGCCGAGCATCCACCTCGCCTATGCCGTCGTCACCGCCGCCGCCGTCGCGCAGACGACGTGCCGCCGGCCGGTTCGTGCCGCGGCGCGCGCGTACCCGCCGGCGGTGCTGGCCGCGGTCGTCGCGACCGCGAACCACTACCTCCTGGACGGGCTGGCGGGCGCGGCGCTCGGCGCGGTCTCGCTTCGCCTCGCCCGCCGGCTGCGCTGGTAGCCGAGGGCATCCGCGACCGCGGCCGTGAGCGCGGGTCGCAGCGGTCCCGGCCGGTAGCCGAGCTCGGTGCACGCCCGCTCCGAGCTGAAGAACATCGGCAGCCTTGCGAGCCGCACCTCGTTGCGGTTCACGAGCCCCGCGGCGGCGGCCGCCCGTGCGACCGCATAGGGAACGCGCAGGCGGGGCGCGGGCCGGCCTGCGACGGCCGCCACCTCGGCGAACAGCTCGCGCAGCGTCATGTCGAAGCCGCCGAGCAGATAGCGTCGACCGGCGCGTCCACGCTCGAGCGCGAGCGCGTGCCCGACGGCGACGTCGCGGACGTCGACGACGTTCAGGCCGGAGCCCGCGAGGTAGCCGCGGATGCGGCCCGACGCGACGCCGCGAATCATCCGGCCCGTCGGCGTCGGCTTCTCGTCGCCCGGGCCGACCGGCGTCGTCGGATTCACCGCGAGGGCGTCCATGCCGTCCAGCGCCGCGGCGAGGACGAGCTGCTCGGCGGCGAGCTTCGTGCGCTTGTAGGGCACGGCGAGCTCCCAGGCGGGCGGGGCGTCGGCCTCCGTCGCCGGGCGCCCGCGCACCGGGCCGCACGTGCCCGCGGTGCTCGTGTAGAGGAACCGCCTGACCCCCCGCCTCGCGCACGCGTCGAGCAGGTTCCGTGTCCCTGCGACGTTCACCGCGAGCAGCCGCTCGACGGGTGCCTCGTAGCTGTAGAGAGCCGCGACGTGCACCACCGCGTCGCACCCGCTCACGGCGCGTTCGAGCGCCGCCGCGTCGAGCAGCTCGACGCGGTCCGAGCGCACGTCGGCGCCGCGGCGGGCCAGCTCGCGCGCGACGTGCGCGCCGACGAACCCGCTCGCGCCGCTGACGTACACCCGCATGGGAGGATTTAACCGCGCGCGAAGACGAGCCCGACCGCGGTCAGGACGAGGGCGCTGGCGAACGGGGCCATCCGCTTCTGCGAGACGCGCCGGTCGAGGATCGCGCGACGCTTCCCGGCCGACATCATGGACCCCAGGGATCCGGCCGAGAAGAGCGACGCGACGGAGCCCGCCGAGCCGATCGAGAACGCGGACGCGATCGAGCCGAAGGAGCCGATCGAGAGGACGGAGCCGCTCGAGCCGATCGAGAGCACCGATCCCTCGGAGCCGATCGACAGGATCGAGTCGCGCGAGGCGATCGAGAGAAACGACTTCTGCGGGTTGAAGCGCATGGAACCTCCAGTGCTCGGTGTCCCTACCGCGCTACCCGGCAGGCGAGACGAGAAACAGCGCGCGGCGATCAGCCGCCGGGGTACTGGCCGAGCGTGATGTGCAGCGTCTTCCGCCGTCCCCCCTGGGTCTCGACGACCACCGTGGCGCGGGCGCCCGGCTTCAGCTGCGCGAGCACCCCGGAGAGTGCTCCGGTCGTCGGCGTCGGCTTTCCGTCCACCGAGACGATCAGGTCGCCCGCCTGCATCCCCGCCTTCGCGGCCGGCCCGCCGCTCTGGACGGCGCCGACGTAGACGCCCTGCCCGCCGGTGTCGCCGACCTGGACGCCGAGGTACGCGCGGTGCGAGTTGACGACGTGCCCGTGGCTGATGATCTGCGAGGCGATGTCGCGGACGAGGTCGCTCGGGATCGCGAAGCCGATCCCCGGCGCTGCGCTGCCGCCGAGCTCGGGATCGACGGCCGCCAGCGTGGGGATCCCGATGACCCGGCCCTGGATGTCGACGAGCGCTCCGCCGGAGTTGCCCGGGTTGATCGGCGCGCTCGTCTGGATCGCGGACGGGATCGTGTTGCCGTTCGGCTCGCCCACGGTGCGACCGAGGGCGCTCACGATCCCGTCGGTCACGCTGGAGCGCAGGCCGAGCGGGTTGCCGATCGCGATCGTGATGTCGCCGACGCTCAGCTTCGAGGAGTCGCCGAACGTGGCCGGTTGCAGGTTCCCGCCCTCGACGTGGATCACCGCGAGGTCGTCGGGGACGAAGTGTCCGACCAGCGAGGCCTTGAGCTGCTTCCCGGAGCGAGTGGTGACCGTGAACGACTTCGAGCTGCCGACGACGTGCGCGTTGGTGACGACGTGGCCGTGCGTGTCGAAGACGACGCCGGCGCCGAGCCCCTGCGACGTCGCGACCTGCACCACCGACGGCGACACGCGCCGCACCACCTGCACGAGCGCCTGCTGGTAGGCGAGCGCGGCATTGGGCGTCGCCTGCGTCGTCTGCGTCGTCTGTGTCGTCTGTGTCGTCTGCGTCGTCGACGTCGCGCTGACGGTCGTCGTGCCCGGCGCGTCGCCCGCCGCGGAGTGCGAGCCGCCGCCGCAGCCCGCGAGCGCGGCGGCCGCGAGCAGCGGTGTCAGCCAGGCCGCGCGCTTCATCGTGCTCCGTTCTTTCCCTCGTGCCGGACTGGAAACAGCTTTCGGCTCCCACCGCGCCGGGGATGAGGAGCGACGTGGCGTCCGACGAGATCTTCGGCGTCGACCGCAAGCGTGCGCTGATCGCGCTCGTGGCCGCGGCGGTGCTCGGGGTCGGCGCGCTCGCGCTCATCGGCCAGGCGACCAACCTGGGCGGCGCCGTGCACGCGGTCGCGCAGGCGAACAAGGCGTGGTTCGTCGGCTTGCTGGGCGGCGAGCTCGTCGCGTACGCGGGCTACACGCTCGGCTATCGGACGATCGCGCGCGCGTGCGGCGGTCTCTTGTTTCCTTACTGGCTGACCCTGCGGCTGGTGATCGCGAGCTTCGGCGCCTACGTGCTCGCCTCGTCGGCGGGCGGGCTGGGCGTCGACTACTGGGCACTGCACCACGGCGGCGACGGTCCGCACCGCGCCGGGCGGCGGGTGCTCGCCTTCAACATCCTCGAGTGGGGGGTGCTCGGCGGGTTCGCCACAGGCGCGGCCGTGGTGGAGCTGCTGCGCGGCGGCGACGCGCCGCTGCAGATGACGGTCGCCTGGCTGGTCGCGACGCCGGCCGCGACGGCCGCCGGCCTGTGGACCAGCGCCGGCCGGCGTGGGCGACGGCTGGCGAGCCTGCCGCGCGACGAGCCCGACCCCCGCGGCTGGCTGACGCGCGAGCGGCTGCACTGGCTGGCGTCGAAGGCGCGCTCCGGCTTCGCCGACGCGATCGGCGCGCTCCTCTTCCTGCGCATGCTGCTGGCGCGGCCGATCCGCTACCGCGGCGCGCCGCTGGGCTTCGCCGTCTACTGGCTCGGCGACCTGTTCACGCTCTACGCCGCCGTGCGCGCGCTCGGCGGCCACATCGGCGGCGCGGCGCTCGTCCTCGCCTACACGACCGGCTACGTCGTCACCTCGCTGCCGCTGCCGGCGGGCGCCGCCGGGTTCTCCGAGGCGTCGACCGCGTACTCGCTCCACGCGGTCGGGGTCCCCCTCGGCACCGCCCTCTTCGCCGTGCTGCTCTACCGCATCTTCACGTTCTGGCTCCCGATCGCGCCCGCGCTGGCCGTCCTGCCGCACGTGCGCGCGCTCGCCGACCGGCTGCCCGACACGCCGCGCGAGCCGAACCCGCCTTGCCGGCTCGAGCTCGAGCGGGCGGATTGACGGTGCCTGGCACCTAACGGTGTCAGGCACCGTGAAGAACGCTGTTTCACGTCCGCGGGCGCGCGGAAGCCTGCGAGGGAGATGCTGTGGTGGTGGTTCTGGGTCTGGATCGTGTTCGTGATCCTCGTGATCCTGCTACCGATCGGCTACGGCTGGGGCTACCGCGGCTGGGGCGCGCCGTATCCGCGCTACCGCTACCGCGGCCGCCGCGGGAAGATCGTCGAGCTCGAGGAGATCGACCCCGCCACCGAGCGGCAGCCGCCGCCGCAGCCCGGCGGCTGGGGGATCGTCGCCGACGTGATCTGGCTGTGCATCCTCGGCGCGATCATCTGGATCATCGTCTGGGCCTGGACGTGAGCCCTCGAAACTGTTTCGCGGACATGTCCGCGAAACAGTTTCCGCTCAACGCACGAGGTCGTAGGTCGTCCGCGACAGCCGGCGCACGCGACCTTCCGACTGCGCCTCCTGCAGCGCGCCGCGGAAGCGGCCGGGGCCCCAGCGGCGCGCGTTGACGCGCGCCGCGAGCTCCTCGCGGCGCAGCGGGCCGCCGCGCTCGAGCTCGGCGACGATGCGGTCGACCTCGCGGTCGAGGAGCGCCTGCGAGGCGCTGCGCGAGCGAACCGACGTGCCGAGCATGCCGGGCGAGTAGAAGGTCTCGCCCGACCCCGGCCCGGGGCGGTAGCGCCGCCGCCCGGTCCGCTCGCGGGCGTTGCGGCGCTCTTCGCGCTCGCGCCAGCGCCGCTGCGTCGCGTCCTCGTCGTGGCCGGCGGCCCGCTCGCGCGCCGTCGGCTCCTCGGCCGCGCCCTCGCCGGGAAGCTCGCCCGACTCGGCTTCCTCGGCGGTCAGCGGCCTGGCGATGTCCTCGAGCTGCGCCTGCTCGGCGCGCACGCCGAGGAAGATCTCCGCGATTCCCCCGAGCGCCATCACGCCGGCGCCGATCAGGAACGCGACCATCACCATCGTGCGGTCCTTCGTGGCGATCAGGTGGCCGAACAGCAGCGGCCCGGAGATCCCTCCGACCGCGGTGCCGATCGCGTAGAAGAACGCGATCGCCAGCGCGCGCGTCTCCATCGGGAACACCTCGCTCACCGTCAGGTAGGCCGCGCTCGCACCCGCGGACGCGAGGAAGAAGGTGGCGAAGATCAATCCTTCAAACGCCCACGGCGACGACAGCGCGTGCCCGTTGAAGAGCAGCGCGAGCGCGACGGCAACCGCGGCCGAGCCGAGGTAGGTGCCGGAGATCATCGGGATGCGGCCGACGGTGTCGAAGAGGCGGCCGAGCAGCAGCGGCCCCAGGAAGTTCCCGACCGCGTAGACGATGATCAGGATCGGCACGAAGCTGGACGAGACGCCGTAGAAGGTGCTGTACAGGTCGCCCAGGTTGAAGGTGATGCCGTTGTAGATGAACGCCTGGCCGACGAACAGCGCGAGCCCGAGCACCGCGCGCCGCGGGTAGAGCTTGAACGCGGTCTTGCCGATCGACCGGAACGGGATCGACTCGCGCTGCCGCACCTTGATCGTGTCCTCGACCTGCTCGAGATCCTCGCCGGTCTCGCGCTCGACCCCCTCCTCGATGTCGCGCACGATCCGCTCGGCCTCGTCCTCGCGTCCGTGGATGAACAGCCAGCGGGGGCTCTCCGGGACGTTGCGCCGGACGAGCATGATCGACACGGCCATGATCGCGCCGATCGCGAACGTGAGCCGCCAGCCGATGTCCTTCGGGAAGATCGAGCTGAGGAAGAACAGCGCGGCGGCCGAGCCGGCGATCGACCCGACCCAGAACGAGCCGTTGATGATCAGGTCAACGCGCCCGCGGACGCGCGCGGGGATGAGCTCGTCGATCGCCGAGTTGATCGCCGCGTACTCGCCGCCGATGCCCGCGCCGGTGAAGAAGCGGCAGAGGTAGAAGTACCAGGGCGCCCAGGCGAACGCCGTTGCTGCCGTGGCCAGGAAGTAGACGCCGAGTGTGATGATGAACAGCTTCTTGCGCCCGAAGCGGTCGGTGAGCTGCCCGAAGAAGAGTGCGCCGAGGCACGCGCCGACGACGTAGATCGCGGCAGCGGTACCGATCTGACCAGTGCTGATCGCGATGCCGCTCCCCTTCTCGGTGAGCCGCGACGCGATCGAGCCGACGATCGTCACCTCGAGGCCGTCGAGGATCCACACCGTGCCCAGCCCGCCGACCACGAGCCAGTGGAACCTCGACCACGGCAGCCGATCGAGACGCGCCGGGATGTCGGTCTCGATGACGTCGCGCTGCACGCCGGTGTCGGCGGCTTGCGAACGAGCGCTCATCGTGTCGCAGCTATCACCATGTGGCCCAGGCTGAAAACGTGGGAACCTGGAGCTACGTGCTGCGCTGTCGACTCCTCGGCCACCGCTACCGCTTCCGCTCGGAGGGCACGCGGATGCTGTGGGAGTGCGCGCGCTGCGGCACCGCCGGCGGTGCGAAGAGCTACGCGACGTCGGAGGAGGCGGCCCGCTACGCGCGCGCGTTCGACCGCGAGGACCGCGCCGATCTCGGTCGGCGCGCTCCGCTCGTCGCACTGCTGCCGCTGCGCCTCTGGCGTGCGTGGCGCGAGCGGCGCGTCGGCGGTTAGCTGTTAGTCGTTAGCTGCTGCTCGTCACCGGCGCGAGCGCGCCCGCTCCGGCTCGAGCAGGCGCAGCGCGTCGCGGCCGCGACCCGGGAGCACCTTGACCGGGACGCCGTAGCTGCGCAGGCGGCGCGCGATGTCGAGCGGCGCTGCGGCCGGCGGATCGTCGTCCTCGCCGGGGACGAACAGCGACAGCGGATAGGCATGCGACGCGCGCAGGCCGCGCTCGCATTCGACGACGTCGCCCCAGAGCGCGACCCGCCCGAGCACCCGGGCAACCGCGTCGCGCGGCAGCGGGTCGCCGAGATATGGGCCGAGCTGGCCGAGCGACGTCGCGTAGATGCCGCACTCGCACGCCATCGCGGGCGAGTCGTGCACCGTCCGCCGCCACGTCCACCAGCCGAACGCCCGCCGCGACAGGCACGCGGCCACAAGCGGCTCGCCTTCCGGCCAGAGCGTCGGCTTGACGACGCTGCCGAGGCTGAGGCTCCCGTGCCGTTCGACGACGCGCCAGACCCGCCAGCCCTCGAGCGCCTCCGCGTAGTCCGGCGCGCCGTCGTACGGCAGCGCGCTCACCTGGCCGGAACCTTCGGACGAACCGGCGCAGCCGGTGGGCGCGAAGGCGTCGGCTCTTGCCGACGCAGCGGCGGCAGCCTGAGCGGCTCGACACGAACGACCCGCTGCGGCTTCCCGATCTCCATCCCCGCGCTCCTTCCTTCGCTCTTGTCGGTGGTTGCCTGCCGAAGACGGATATCGATGCCGGGGAGGGCCTGCGTGATCGCTGCAGACCCTCCCCGTGGAGGAGGCATCGTTGCCCTGCTACTGACCCATCTTCACGCCGGGCTCCGCCCACTCGAGCTCGATCGCCCGCAGCGGCTTCCGACCCGGGACGTTCGCGGCCTTCTTCAGCTCGCCGGTCGGCAGGATCGCCCGCTTCGTGACCGCCGTCAGACACATCGTCAGGACGACGTACGCGGCGAGGCCGGCCGAGATGACGAACAGGATGCCGCCCACCATGAGCCAGCTGTTCCCGATTCCGCCGAGGAACCAGCCCACGGAGGTCAGCGCCGAGCCGGTCGCCAGGGTCCAGAGCACCGCGGCGACGCCGAGGTGGTGGAACAGCGAGGCGATCGCGGGGATCAGCGTGATGTACGCGAGGCCGAGGAACCAGAGGCCGAGCGCGTAGTCCGCGTGATGCGGCGCGGGCGGCAGCACGTGCGCGATGATCAGGAGGTTCAGGATCCCGAACGCGATCCAGAACGCACCCCACGTGCCGTGCGCGACCGTCGCCACGATGTCGCGGGCCTTGTAGGACCACATGCCAGCCGTGAACTGCGCGATGCCGCCGAAGGTGAGGCAGAAGATCGCGACGACGGGCATGTCCGTCCACGAGCCGAGCCATCCGGCCTGGATCAGCGCCACCATGAGGGTGGCGACCGAGAAGCCGCCGAGCCCGAGGGCGGATGGTGCGGCGATCGGCTGCAGGAACACCCTCGGCCGGGCAAACCCGTCAGCCCACGCCTCGTCCTCCGAGCCGGCGACCGCGCGTGCGTGCCGTTCTTCGAGCGTGGACATCTTTGCGTCAACTCCTTTCGTTTGGTCAACCTTGATGTATCGCACTCCGTTGTTCCCGAAACATCGAAATGCCTGCGAAAACGGGTTTCCGCGTCGGTCAGCGCGAGAAACTCAGCGCGCCGGCCCCGGCACGGAGGCCGGCGACGGGAGGAGGCACCGTGCCGACGATCCGGTTCGAGACAGCGGCGAACACGGCGGAGTTGATCGACGCGGGCGAGGCGCTCGAGGCGCTGCTGGAGACGCGCGATGAGGCCCTCGACCTGACTCCTGCGCTGCTGCGGCTGCTGCTCGCGCTCGACGAGGCGATCACCGACGCGGTTCGCGACGGCGGCGCGAACGCGCGAGCCTGAGATCTGGCCCTCGAAACTGTTTCGGGGACATGTCCCCGAAACACTTTCGGGGACTAGTTCCCGTCGAGCTCGGCGAGCATGCGCTGCAGGCGACGGCGCTCGCCGTGGTGAGCGCGGAACGCAGCCGCGAGCCGCCGCTCGCCCTCGCGGCTCAGGCTGAGGTGTGCGATGCGGCCGTCGGCCACCGACCGCTCCCGTTCGAGCAGGCCGGCGTCCTCGGCGCGCTTCACCAGCTCCGTGACCGTGCTCTGCGCGAGCTCCATCCGCTCCGCGAGGTCGGTGACCGTCGCGGAGCCGCTGCCGTCGGGCGCGCCCTTGATCATCAGCAGCAGCAGATGGCGTTGCGGGGTGAGACCGTTCTCGCGCGCGATCTGCTCGCTCGTCCGCAGGAACGTGCGCAGCGCACCGCGGAGCGCCGCCACCTGGCGGGCTGCGTCGGTCGTGATCGGCGCCGTTCCGGTCTTGGTCATGCTCGACATCCTCGCACGGGATGACGGCCCTCGCGCGCCGGCGCGTCGAGCCGCCGGGTGGTCTCAGCGGGGCCGGCTGCAGCGGCAGCCGTGGTTGGTCGGCAACCCGCACGACGGGCAGATGCGCTGGGTGCGCCGCCGCTCGAGCGCGCTCTTCCCGATGCCCGCGACGATCATCAGGTAGAGAGCGATTGTGGCCAGCAGGAACGGGAAGATGAACTCCGTCATATACATCGTGTTCCGTTATTCTCGCACGTGGCGGTGCTAAACGCCGGTCGCTCGCCCGCCGCCGCGCTCCGGACGAGAGCCGGCTTCGCCGCGGTGATGGCGACCGGCATCACCTCCGTGGCGAGCGCCGAGCTCGACCTCTCGATCCTCTCCTGGCTCTTCGCCGCGCTCGGCTTTGCGCTCTACGCCGCACTGCTCCTCGGGCTCGTCCTGCACCCGCGCGCCGCCCCCACCGGCGTGGAGGCATTCGCGGCCGTCGCCGCGACCGCCGTGCTCGGGACGCGGCTAGGCCTGGACGGCGACGGGCTCGCCGCGCGCGCCTTCCTCGCGGCCGCCGCCGCCGTCTGGATCGTCGTCTGGGTCGCGCTCGCGCGCACGCGCCGGCTGGACCCGCTCGGCCCCGCCACCGGCACGCGGCTGCTGGCGGTCGTGTCGACGCAGTCGCTGGCGATCCTCGTCGCCGTGAACGCCGGCCTCCCGTCGGCGCTCGGGATCGCGCTGCTCTCGCTCGGCATCGCGCTCTACGCCGCGCTGATCGGCGGCATCCCGCGAAGCGAGCTGCGCGCAGGTGCCGGCGACGTCTGGATCACGATGGGCGCACTGGCGATCTCGGCGCTCGCCGCCGCCCACGTCGCGATCGTCGCGGGCGGCCGCCCGCTGCGCGACCTCGCGTTTGCGCTCTGGGTGGTCGCGACCTGCTGGCTGCCGCTGCTCGTCTATCGCGAGCTGCGCCATCCGCGACTGCGCTTCGAGCCGAAGCGCTGGAGCACCGTCTTCCCCCTCGGCATGTACAGCGCCGCGTCGACGGCCGTGGGAAAGACGTTCGGCTTCGCCGACGACCCACTCGGATACGCCTTCCTGGCGCTGGCGATCGCCGCGTGGCTCCTCACGGCGGCGGGTGCGTTCGCGCCGGTGGTGGCGTCGTTGCGACGCGTGGAGGAGACTTGACCGGTGCAGATCCCGGACGTGCAGTACGCGCGCAGCGGCGACGCCGCGATCGCGTACCAGATCGTCGGCGACGGCCCGACCGACATCGTCTTCGCGCGTGGGTTCGCCGGCGAGCTGCTTTCGATGTGGGAGCACCCCTTGCCGCGGCGCCATGTCACCGGACTCGCCGAGCTCGGGCGTGTGCTGCTGATCGACAAGCGCGGCACCGGCCTCTCGGACCGCTTCCGCGAGGTCGGCACGCTCGAGACGCGCATGGACGACCTGCGCGCGGTGATGGACGCGGTCGGCTCGGAGCGCGCGGTGTTCTGGGCTGCGAACGAGAGCGCACGGCTCGGCATCCTGTTCGCGGCGACCTATCCGGAGCGGACGGCCGGGCTGGTCATGCTCGAGCCGTGGCTGCGGGGGCGACGGAGCGCCGAGTACCCGTGGGCGCCCGACGACGAGGAGTGGGCGGAGCGGCTCGCCGGCGTGCGCGACGGCTGGGGCAAGCGCGACTTCTTCGTCGGGCTGCTGCGGGAGATCGGCGACGACGCGGCCCGCGATCCGGCCTTCGTCGACTGGTTCGTCGGCCACATGCGCCGGAGCATGAGCCCCGGCGCCGCGCTCGCGTTCTTCCGGACGATGCGCGACTCGGACGTCGGCGACGTCCTGCCGGCGGTGCGGGTTCCCGCCCGCATCCTGTTCAAGCCCGCAGAGCGTGGGCCCGCCGAGTACATCGCCGCGCGGCTGCCCGGGACGGACCTCGTCGAGCTTCCGCGCCTGCGCGGCACGTACACGTGGATCGACGACGAGACGCATGTCGCCTCGCTCGCTGCGATCGGCGAGTTCGTCGAGCGTGTCGGCGCCGCACCGGTGCCCGACCGGGTGCTCGCCACAATCCTCTTCACCGACCTCGTCGGCTCGAGCGACCACGCGACGGCGCTCGGCGACCGCGCGTGGCGCGAGCTGCTCGCCCGTCACCACGCCGCGGTCCGCCTTCGGCTCGCAGAGCACGGCGGCGAGGAGCTCGACGTCGCCGGCGACGGCTTCTGCGCCGCCTTCGACGGACCCGGGCGCGCGATCCGCTGCGCGTGCGCGATCCGCGGCGACCTCGCGGCGCTGGGGCTCGAGGTCCGCGCCGGCGTCCACACCGGCGAGTGCGAGCGGATCGAGCACAAGCTCGCGGGCGTCGCGGTCCACGTCGGCGCGCGTGTGGCCGCCGAGGCGGGCGCCGGCGAGGTGCTGGTGTCAGGCACCGTGAAGGATCTCGTCGCCGGCTCGGGGATCGCGTTCGAGAGCCGCGGCGAGCGACTGCTGAAGGGGCTGCCGGAGCCCTGGCGGCTGTACGCCGTCGCCGGTGAGGGTGTCTGACACCGTTCGGTGTCAGACACCCTCACCGAATGGCAGCGCCGCCGACGTTCCGGCGCGCGAGGTTCCTACGCCGGCGTCGGCGCGACCGCCGCCGCCGTCCGTCCGCCGCCGCGCACCAGCAGCCAGGAGGTGCCCAGCGTCCAGATCGGCAGGCCGACGATCACGGCGACCCAGCCGATCGGCCCGATCACCAGCACGATCGCGATCAGGATCGCCAGCCACGACCACCACTTCGGCAGCGCCCGCGCGTGCAGCGCGACGACCGCGGTGGCGAGGAAGAACGGCACGAGCGCGAGCTCCGCGCAGACGAAGAACGCGTTGCTCGCGTTGTGCAGCGTTCCGGCCGTCGCGGCGCTGATGCTGTTCTTGTCGATCGCCGCGCCGACGTCGCCGGCGGCGTTCAGCATGCCGAACGCAGCCGCCGCGATCGCCCCCGCGAACGCCACCGTCGCGAACGTCGCGGCCCCGCCTTCCGCGGCCACGAGCCGCGCGCGCAGCACTGCCGCGAACCACAGGAACGCAACACAGCCGAGCATGAACAGCCAGCCGCCGGCCAGGATCGAGTTCGTGCTCCCCTGGACCCAGGCGAGCAGTTGTGCATCCGTCGGGTGGTGCGGGATCTTGTCGCTCGTCTCGTTGGTGACCACGAGCCCGAGGATCCACAACGCCACCGCAAGCGGGCCCGCGCACGCGGACCACCGCTCCAACCCCTTCACGCTTCTCCCCTCTCTCTCGAACGGTCCTTGCTCGACCGATGGTGCAACGGCCGCGGCGAAAGTTCAAGAGGAATCGAGGGCGCTGCCGAGCCGCTCGACGACCAGCTCCACGTGCTCGTCGCCGAAGACGAGCGGCGGCCTGATCTTCAACACGTTTTCGCGCGGGCCCGTGCGGCCGATCAGGACCCTGCGCTCCCGCAGCGCGTCGACCATCCGCGCGGCGAGCGCTGCGTCGACCAGCTCGACACCGACGAGCAGCCCGCGTCCGCGCACCTCGACGATCGCCGGGTGCGAGAGTGAGCGCAGCGCGTCGCGGAGCCGCGAGCCGACCGCGGCTGCATGCTCGACGAGCCGTTCGTCGGCGATCGTGTCGAGGACCGCGAGCGCCGCCGCGGCCGCGACGGGATTGCCGCCGAACGTGCTGAAGAAGCTCGTCGTCTCCGCGAAGCGGTCGACGAGCTCCGCCCGGGCGATCACCGCGGCGACGGGATAGCCGTTACCCATCGGCTTCCCCAGCGTCACCAGGTCGGGCGCGAGCCCGAGCGCGGCGAACGACCACAGGTGCTCGCCCGTCCGTCCGTGTCCGGCCTGCACCTCGTCGGCGACGAGCAGCCCGCCGGCCGCGTGCGTGTCGCGCGCGATCGCCGTCACCGCCGCCGCGCGCGGGATGAGGATGCCGTCGCTCGTGAAGCCGGTGTCGACGAAGGTCGCCGCGAGCCCGAAGCCGCGGCCGGCGAGCGCCTCCGCTGCGCGCGGCACGTCGGGCGCGAGCGGGTCGATCGTCTCCACGTGCGCGGGCCGGTAACCGGACGGCCACTCCTCCGGCGAGAGGTCGGCGATCGCGGCGCTGACGCCGTGGTAGGCGAACGCGGTGACGATCCCGCCGCTGCGGCCTGTCGCCGCGAGGGCGATGCGCCAAGCGAGGTCGTTCGCCTCGCTGCCCGAGTTGACGAGCATCACCGTGTCGAGCCCCGAGCCGGCCGGCATCGACGCGATCAGGCGCTCGGCGAGCTCGACGAGCGGCTCGTAGAGGTAGCGCGCGTTCGTGTTCAGCGCGCGCGTCTGGCGCACCACCGCCTCGGTCACGCGGGGATGGCAGTGGCCGACCACCGGCACGTTGTTGTAGGCGTCGAGCAGCCGGTTCCCGTCGGCAGCGACGAACCACACCCCTTCGCCGCGCGCGAGGTGCACCGGCCGGCTGTAGCTCGGGGGCGTCAACGCGGTGCCGAGCGCGCGCCGGCGGCGCGCGGCCAGGGCGTCGGTCGCCACGGCCGGTCGCGACGCGCCCAGCTCGGCGGCGAACGCGTCCAGCCCGAGCTCCGACAGCTGCTCGAGCAGACGCCACGACGTCGCGTCCCACGCCTGGATGTAGGCGGCGTTCTCCGGGTAGCGCTGCGACCGCCACGCGCTGATGACGACGATCGCTGCGAGCCGCGCCGCCACGAGGTCGCCGAGCAGCTCGAGCTCGCGCGGCTCGAGCGGCAGCCGCGACGCGTAGCCGTCGATCGCGACGCGCGCCGCGCGCAGGACGTCCTCCCCGCTCCGCCCGCGCAGCAGCGAGGCGAGCCCGATCGCGAAGTCGGAGACGACGGCCGAGTGCGAGCAGTCGCCGAAGTCGACGATGCCGGCGATCCGCCGCCGCTCGTCGAGCAGCACGTTGTCGAGGTTCAGGTCGCCGTGCACGACCTGGGCGCGGAGCAGCGGCCACTCGGGCGCGACGCGTTCGTCGAAGCGGTCGATCACGTTCTCGACGAGCCGGCGCCGCACCGGATCGTCGATGGAGCCGAGCAGCGGACGCAGGCTCGACGTGTGCGCGGGATCCCAGAGCAGGCGGCGCCCTGCGGCTGGATGGAAGAAGCCGCGCAGCGCGAGCGTCAGGCGTGCATGCGTCGCTGCGTAGTCGCGCAACGCGCCGTCGTCGAGATCGGCGCCGAGAGCGCCGTCGCCGCGTAGTCGCTCGAACAGCCGCACGAGGTGCGGGCCGTCGGGTCCCACGACGGTCTGCACATAGCCGCGCTCGCCCGCGAGCGGCTGGGCTACCGGCAGCTCGGGGTCGACCCTGCGCACGTGCAGGACCGCCTCGGTCTCGAGGTCGAGCACCGCGGGATCCTCGCCCGTGTTCGAGATCTTCAGCACCGCGCCAGCGGCGCCGTCGTCGATCAGGAACGTCTGGTCGCGCTCGCTGCCGAGGTCGCTCGCCGTGCCGCGGATGCCGAAGGCCTCCGCGGCGATCTCGGCGGCCTCGTCGGTCGAGAAGCGCGGCGGCGGCGACTCCAGGACGTCGGCGGACGCTCCGGCGGTCGCCATGCCGCCGATCCTACGCGCGCGTCAGCGCGGCGCGAGCCTGCGCGTGCGCTTGCGGCCGTACATGCGCGTGTCCGCACGCGAGAGCAGCACCGAGGCGTCCTCGCTGCCGTTCCATGTCGCGATCCCGGCGGAGGCCTGCTGGCCCGCCGGCAGCGCGGCCTCGAGCCGCGCGACGACCTCCTCCGCCGCCTCCGAGTCCGCGCCCTCGAGCAGCACCGCGAACTCGTCGCCGCCGACGCGTCCGAGCACGTCGTTCGCGCGCAGGACGCCCGACCACGCCGCGCTCACCGTCCGCAGCAGCCTGTCGCCGGCGGCGTGGCCGCGGCGATCGTTCACCGCCTTGAATCCGTCGAGATCGAGCAGCACGACGCTCACCGGCTGCTCGAAGCGGGCCGCGCGCGTCAGCGCCTCGCCGAGCCGCGAGTACCAGCCGCGGCGGTTGACCAGGCCGGTCAGCTCGTCGGTCACCGCCTGGTCCGCGAGGCGATGGATCAGGTCGGCGCGCACGAGCGCCGCCGCGATCAGCGCGCCGAGCGCGGCAAGCAGCTGCGCGTGTCGCTCCTCGAACGCGTCGGGCTCGTGACTCGACACCTTGAGCACGCCCGCCGCCTCGCCGTCGTGGAGCAGCGGCACGACGACCATCGAACGCGCGCCGACGAGGCGGCACGCCTCGCGGTCGACGCGTGGATCCGTCTCGCTGTCGCCGCAGAGGATGACGCTCCGCGGGTCGAGCGACAGGCCCGACAGCGAGCCCTGGCGCGCGACGCGCAGGTCGAGGTGGCTGCTCGCCGTTCCGCAGACGGCGCGGTAGACGAGGTCGTCCCCGTCCGGCAGCTCCACCACCGCAGCGTCGGCGCCGGTCAGCTGCTGCGCCTCGTCGACGACGGTGGCGAGGACGGCGTCGAGGTCGAAGCGGGAGGTTGCGATCGCGGTCTGCGTCGCCACCAACGCGTCCAGCTCGCCGGCGCGTGCTGCCGCGAGGTCGGCCTGACGCCGGTAGGCGGCGATGACGCGGTTCGCACCGGTGCCGACGACCGCCGCGACGACCGTCCAGAGGACGACGCCGCGCCAGCTTCCGCTCGGATACAGCGGCGGCCCGATGAGCACGATCGGGACGCTGAAGAGCGCGGCCGTGCACGCGGTGATCGCGGCGACGTCGCGCCGCCGGAGCGTCAGGCCGACCCACACGACCGGCAGCACAGCGAGCGGCGCGTAGCCCGACGTGCTGCCTCCCTGCGCCTGCCGCAGCAGACCGATCACGGCGTCGCAGCCGACCGGCAGGACGAGCGCGGCCGAGGCCACGAGCCGCTGCCAGGGAACGAAGCGGGCGAGACCGAGGAGCACCGCCGAGCTGCCCGCGGCTGCACCGAAGAGGGCCCAGCTCGTTCCGTCGGGCGTCAGGCTGGAGGCGGCGAGGGCGAGCACGAGGATGGCCGCCGCGGGAAGCAGCCGGCGCCGTGCCTGAGCCTCGCCCGGAAGGGTCTGCATGTTGCCCATATCGGCGCCGGAGCCGTCCGGGATGAGGCGGTGAGGGCCGGCGGAAAGCCGAGACTCCCGAACCTGGTTCCTCGAAGAGGAACCAGGTTCGGGAGCGCTTCTTTCACGCGGCGACTGCGACCGGGTCGGGCCGCACCACGAGCGTGTCGGCGACCGCGTGGATGTCGGTCGCGGGGATGCCGGCCCGTTCGGCGTGCTCCCGGATCTTCTCCGGGCTCGATGCCTGGTAGATGCAGAACGTGCCGAGACCGCCGTCGGCCTCGTGGACGACATAGGAGCGGATCCAGCGGATGTCCGCCGGCATCTCCTCGTCGCCCACCTGCTTCGAGCGGGCGGCCGCCGCCTGCAGCTGCTCCGGCGTGCGCCAGCCCGAGGGCCGGCGGATCACGTACAGCTCCATCATTCACCTCCTTCCTTAGATAGCACGATCGTTCGGTCTGAGACTCTAGCATAAGACGAACGATCGTGCTACATTCTCGACATGAGCGAGCGGAAGAGACGTAGCGACGGCGAACGCAGCCGGGCCGCGATCCTCGACCGAGCGAGCCAGCTCGCGACGGTCGAGGGGATCGAGGGCCTCTCGATCGGACGGCTGGCCGAGGCGGTCGGGATGAGCAAGAGCGGTCTCTACGCCCACTTCGGCTCCAAGGAGGAGCTGCAGCTCGCGACGATCGAGACGGCCTACGACATCTTCCGCTCCGCCGTGCTCGCCCCCGCCGCCGCGGCCTCGACCGGGCGCGAGCGCCTCGAGCGACTGACGGAGGGCTACCTCGCCTACATCGAGCGCGACACCTTCGCCGGCGGCTGCTTCTTCGCCTCCGTCCTCTCGGAGGTCGACACGCAGCCCGGCCCCGTGCGCGACCGACTCGTCGCCTTCCTCGGAGAATGGCTCGGCCTGCTCGAGTCCGCGATCCGCGAAGCGCAGGCAGAGGGCTCGCTCGACGCGGCCGAGGACCCGGCACAGCTCACGTTCGAGATCGAAGCCGCGATCTTCCTCGCCAACGCGCAGTTCGTGGTGCTGCACGACGCGGAGCCGATCGACCGCGCCCGTCGTGCGATCGCAAAGAGGCTCGCTTGAGCACCGTCCTCGACGCGATCGGCAACACGCCGCTCGTCCGGCCGCAGCACGTCACGCCCGCGAACGGCGCCGAGCTGTGGCTGAAGCTCGAGTACCTCAACCCGTCCGGCTCGATGAAGGACCGGATGGCGCTCGCGATGGTCGAGGGCGCGGAGCGCAACGGGTTGCTCGCGCCGGGCGACACGGTCGTCGAGTACACCGGCGGCAGCACGGGCCCGGCGCTCGCGCTCGTCTGCCGCGCGAAGGGCTACCGGCCGCTGATCGTGATGGCGGATTGCTTCAGCGAGGAGCGCTTCCAGCTACTGCGCGCGCTCGGCGCCGAGATCGACGTCGTCGGGTCGGTCGAGGGACGGCCCCGGGTGACGGCGCAGGACATCTCGAACATGGTCGCGCGCGCGGCCGAGCTCGCGCAGCGTCCCGGCCATTACGCGACCGACCAGTTCAACAACCCGTACATCGTCCCCGCGCACCGCGACACGCTCGGCCGCGAGATCTGGGAGCAGACCGCCGGCCGGGTCACCGGCTTCGTCCAGGGCGTCGGCACCGCCACCTCGCTGATCGGCGTCTCCCAGGCCCTTCGCCCCAGAGGCGTCTTCATCCAGGCGCTGCAGGCGGCCGAGTCGCCCTTCGCGATGCAGGGCTGGGCCGGAAGGCTCGAAGTCCCGCAGTGGGATCCCGGTGCGGTCGACGACACCGACGCGGTCGGCAACGACGAGGCGATCGCCATGACCCTCCGACTCGCACGCGAGGAGGGCATCCTCGCCGGCGTCTCGACCGGCGCGAACGTCGTCGGCGCGCTCCGGCTCGCGGAACGGCTCGGGCCGGAGGCGGTGATCGTCACGATCGCCGTCGACAGCGGCTTCAAGTACTTCACCGTCGCGCCCTATCTCGACGGTTGAGGTGTGTCAGGATGCGGCCGTGCAGCACGGATTCGCGCCGCCGCTTCCGCGGCCGCGGCCGTCGGCAGGCGACCGCGAGCGCGCCGCCAGGCGCCTGCGCGACGCCTGCGAGCACGAACAGCTCTCGCTCGACACGTTCGCGGCGCGCCTCGACCTCGTCTATGAGGCCCGCAGCCGCGCCGAGCTCGAACGGCTGCTCGCCGACGTCACCGAGCCGGGCATCGTGTGGCGCTCCATCCTCGCCGGCGTCTCGCGGCTGTCGCAGCTGACCGCCGATCTTCGCGTTGCCTGGCTGGGGCCGCGGCTGCCACGGCTCGCGCTCCCGCAGCGGGAGCACGTGCTGATCGGCCGCGCCCGGCACTCCGACTTCCTCGTCGCCGACCCGACCGTCTCGGCGCGGCACGCGCTGCTGTGCCACAGCGACGGCCGCTGGTCGATTCGCGACCTCGCCTCGACCAACGGGACGTTCGTCAACGGCTGGCGCGTGGTCGACGAGGTGGAGGTGCGGCCGGGCGACGTCGTGGTGCTCGGCGGCCAGGCGTTCCTCGCGGCTCCGCCGCTCCCGGCGAGAAGCACCGGGAGCGGCGGTCGGGGGACGAGCGCGGCCGCCTGACGCGGGCCGCGGCGCCGGCCGGGCGCTCTACCCCCAGGTCTCGCCCGTCGTCGTGCCGCCGGACGTGGTCGTGCTGCCGCCACCGCCGGAGCCACCGCCGGACGAGACCGCGTGCTTCACGAACGCACCGGCGTTGTTGACGACGTACCACTCCTTCAGGAAGTCCTGGCCGTTGACCTGCCCCGCGCGCTTGTCGCCCGCGAAGTAGTAGAGCGGCCAGCCGGCGTAGGTCACCTGCCGCATGCCGTGCGCCGCCTTGATCGTCCCCAGCAGGGACGCCTTGGCGCCGGCACCGGCAGTCGGCTTCGCCGACGCCTTCACGAGCAGGCGGGGCCAGTACTTGTTGCACACGGGATCGCTGGTGCAACGGTTCACGTTCTTGCTGTCCTTCGTGTAGCGGTACAGCGTCCGCCCGCTCGCGCCGACGAGGACGGAGCCGTACGGACTCCGCATCGCGGTCTTCACGGTTCCGCTCGCGCTGTGCGTCGCCGTCGCCGCCATTGCGGCCCCGACACCAGCGGCGCCCGCGAGGGCGAGCGGCAGGAGCCACATGATCATCCGGGCTCGCATCTCGGTACCTCTCCTTTCGTCTCTCTTGTCGTTCATTCGGATGCAGGAGGTACGCGCCGAGTCCCGCGCCGGATTGCGCAAACCGCTCCGCTGCCGCGCGGGTACTCGAGGACGTGGCAAGCGAAGCCTCAGGTCCGGCGGCGGCCGCGTTCGCCGAGACGAGCGAATCTCGGCCGCTCTCGCCGCTGCTCTTCGCCGGGTTCGCGGTCGCGTCGATCGGCGGGCCGCTCGCGCTGCCGACGCTCTTCCCGTCGACAGCCGGAGACGGCACCGACTCGGCACTGCTCGTCGTGGCGCTGTCGCTCGCGGTGTTCGCGTTCCCGCTCGCGATCTGGCTGTCGTTCTCACGGCGCGTCGTCTCGCCGGGCGGCCTGAGCGCGTTCGTGCAGGCGGCGGCCGGACGGCGTGCGGCGCTCGCGCACGGCTGGATCTGGGCGTTCGCCTACTTCCTCTACCTGCCGTACACGATCACGTTCGTCGTCTACGACGTGCTCGCGCCGGTGTTCCCCGGCATCGCGGCGTATCGATCGTCGCTCGAGCTCGTGCTGCCCGTCGCGCTCGTGCTGGTCGTGCTCTCGCCGACGCGGTTCGTTCTCGGCGCGCTCGCGCTCGTCGGGGCCGCACAGCTCGCGCTGCTGCTCACGCTCGGCGGCGTCGAGCTCGGCCACACGACGACGGTGTCGGCGGGCGCTCCGGCGCTCGACCCGACCGGACGCGCCGTCGGCGGCACCGCCCTCCTCTTCGTCTGCGCCAGCCTGCCGCTCTACCTCGGCGCCGAGGTGCGCGGCGGCAGCAGAACGGTGCGGCGCGGTCTGGTCGCCGCGGTCGCGGTCGTCGGCGCCGGGTTCCTCGTCGCCGCCGCGCCGTTCGCGGGCGTGCCCGACGCGCTGCGCGACGCACCCGTGCCCGGCGCGGCGATCGCGGCGGCGTACGGCGGTCGCGGGCTCGGCGTGGCCGTGGGTCTCGTCACGGCGCTCGGCACGCTGGGCCTCATCGTCGCGGAGTACCTCGCGCTCGCTCGGCTCCTGCACTGGCTGCACGGGCCGCCGGTGCGGACGCTGCTCGCGTGGATCGGCCTGCCGTTCGTCGCGCTCGACGTCGTCTCGCTCGCGGGACCGGCGCGGTTCTACGACGACCTGCTGAAGCCGTCGCTCGGCGCGCTCTTCGTCTCGCAGCTGCTCGTGTTCGCGGTGTTCCCGCGCTTCCGGCGCGGAGCGCCGGCACTCGCGGCCGCCGCGATCGCAGTCGCGCTCGCGGGGTACGGCTTCTACGCGCTGCTCGCCGGCGGCGCGTCGACCTAGTGAAGCATCCGGCAACGTTTGCCGGGTTCCGGCGGCCGTCTTGCCCGGCAACGTTCCCGGATGCTCCACTAGCCGCGTCGCAAGCGCGCGAGTTGGAGGCGCGCGAGCTCGGACGCGAGCACGAGCGACGCCGCGATCTCGAGCGCGCCGGCCGCCTCCTGCCAGCGGCCCCACAGGCTCTCGCGGTAGCCGAACAGCCCCCAGCGCACGCTGATCGCAAACGCGCCGAGCGTGCCGAGCGCGTAGCCGAGCGACGCGAGCAGGACGAGTGGCGCGCCACGCGCCAGCAGGCAAACGCCGAATGCGAGTCCGGCTGCCGCGTTGGCGAGGAACAGCGGACCGACGACGTGCACACGATGGAAGTAGTCGAACCAGAGATACAGGTGCGCCGCCCCGGCCGCGGCGACCAGCGCCGCGGCGGCGATCGTCGGCGGCGTCGGCAGCCACGGCGGTGCGTGCGTGCGCATCGTCCGTGGTACGCGTGCGACGACCGCCGCGGTTTGCCGCGGCTCGGCCCTTTACTGCTTCTTCGCAATCGCGCGGGCGAGCTCGCGCTTCGACATGCGCGAGCGCCCTTCGACGCCGAGCCGCCGCGCCCGCTCGTACAGCTCCTGCTTCGTGTTGTGCTCGACGTCGACGCCGCCGAACGTCTCGCCGCGGCCGGCGCGCTTCGCGGACGTACTCTGCTGCTTCGAGCGCGGATCCGACGGCCCCTTCTCGCGCTTGGCGACCCAGCGATCGTCCTTGCGCTCGTGCGTGTGCTTGAGCGACGCGTAGGCGGTGCGATGCGCGCGCTCGCCCTCGCCGTACTGCTCGGCGGCCCGGTCGTGCGTCTTCGCGAACGTCCGCTGCGCCTTGTCCGACGACCGCTTCAGCGTCGACGGCAGCTCCGACTTCTTCACCTTGTTGCCGCTCGTCATCTTCGGCATGAAACGACCTCCTTCGTCGCGGTCGCGACGAGCCTCCCCGATCGTCCGACCCGGAAACGGGGCGGTCAGGCAGGCGAGGCGGGACGAAGCGCAGCGGCGCCGATCAGGTCGTCCGCAGCGGCGACCGCGTCGTCGGCCGACAGGGTCGTACCCTCCGCCAGCGCGTCCGCCAGCTCCGTCGGCCCCAGCTCCGTCTCGAGCTCCCTCAGCGTTCGCTCGTGCAGCGCCGCCTCCACGGGCGGAGAGGTCGTCGCCGTCCGCCGGCGCGCCTCCTCGGCCGCGCCGGCGAGCACGGCCCGCTGTCGCACGTCGCCTCCACGCGAGCCGGCCACGGCGGCCGCCACGTCGAGGCAGTAGGAGACGCCGTCGTCGTGGGCCAGCTGCGCGTACAACGAGAGGCTCTCGAGGATCGCCGCCGCCGCGTCGTCCGCGCGCGACTCGCCCAGCAGGGCGATCGACAGGTTCACCCCCGCGGCGGCGACGTCCTCGCGGAACTCCAGCTCGGCGAAGCGGCGGCGCGCCTCGCCGCACTCGGCGAGCGCGCGCTGCCACTCGCCGCGGAGCAACGAGAGGTACCCGAGGTTGTTGAGCGTCGCCGCGAGCTCCGGCCACGCCTCGGCGCGCTCGGCATGCTCAGCCGCCTGCTCGTACAGCTCGCGCGCCTCGTCGTGGTCGCCGGCGGCCGCGGCGGTGTTGGCGAGCGCGCTGAGCGCGCTCGCGATCTCGCCGTCGTCCCCGAGCGCGCGGCACACGGCGAGCCGCTCGTCCCCGAGGGCGCGCGCGGTGGCCAGGTCGCCGTCCGCGACCGCGAGCGTGGTGGCGCCGAGCAGCGCACGTGCGGCCTGCGCCTCGGAGACCGCCTCCCGGCGCGCGAGCGCCTCGCCGAGCCAGCGCCGGCCCTCGCGCACGTAGCCGCGCGCGAACCAGAAGCGCCAGAGCCCGGCGGCGAGCCGCACGAGCGTCGCATCCTCGCCCGCGTCGCTCGACCAGACGAGCGCGGCGCGCAGGTCGGCATGCTCCTCCGCGAGCCGGGCGAGCCAGGCCGCCTGCTCCGGGCCGCGCAGCTCCGCGTCGGCGCGCTCCGCGAGGGCGGCGAAGTACTCGGCGTGGCGGGCGAGTGCTTCCCGCTCCCGCCCGTGCTCGCGCAGGCGCAGCAGCGCGTACTCGCGGATCGTGTCGAGCATCGCGAACCTCGCCGCGCCGTCGGACGGCGCGCGGGTGACGACGAGGCTCTTGTCCCTGAGCGACGAGAGAAGTCGCAACGCGACCTCGTCGTCGCCGAGTACGGCCGCGGCGGCTTCGAGCGAGAACCCGGCGACGAACACCGCGAGCTGCGTGAGCGCCGCCTGCTCCTCCGCGTCGAGCAGCGTGTAGCTCCAGTCGATCGTCGCCGCCAGCGTCTGCTGCCGCTCCGGTGCGTCGCGTGCGCCGCCGACCAGGAACGACAGGCGCTGCTCGAGACGGTCGAGGATGGTCGGCAGCGGCAACAGCCGCACCCAGGCGGCCGCCAGCTCGATCGCGAGCGGCAGCCGGTCGACGCGCCGGCAGACGGCATCGACCAGCTCGAGCTCGTCGCCGCTCAGCACGCGGCCCGGCTGGGCGGCGGCTGCACGCGCGGCGAACAACGCGGCGGCCTCTTCGTCCGCAAGCGCCGGCACCGCGTACTCGACCTCCTCGGCGAGATGGAGACGTTCGCGGCTGGTGGCGAGGATCGCGAGCCGCGGACAGTCCGTCACGAGCTCCGCCACGAGCGGCGCGGCGGCGATCACGTGCTCGAAGCTGTCGAGCACGAGGAGCGTCTCGCGGTCGCGGAGCGCGCGGCGGAGCGTTGCCTCGAGCGGCTCGCCCGGCACGTCTGCGACGTCGAGCGCGCGAGCGACCGCGGCGATCACCGCTCCCGACTCGCCGATCGTGGCCAGGCGGACGAAGAAGGCACCGTCCGCGAAGCGCACCGTCGCCTCGCGCGCGGCGGCGAGCGCGAGCCGCGTCTTGCCGACGCCGCCGGGGCCGGTGAGCGTGACGAGCGGGCTCCGCCGGAGCAGCTCGAGGATCGCCTGCACCTCGGACCGCCGACCGACGAGCTCGGTACGCGGCGAGGGCAGGTTCCCGACCCGGCGCGCCCGCGGCGGCGGGAAGTCGCGGCGCAGCCCCGGCGCGAGCAGCTGGTAGATCCGTTCCGGGCTCGGCAGCCCCTTCAGCTCGTAGTCGCCGAGCTCGACGACGTCCACGTCGGCGACGACGTCGCGCGTCGTCTGCGAGACGAGCACCTGGTCGCCGTGTGCTGCGTCGCAGATGCGCGCGCCGCGGGTGAGGTCGAGCCCGACGTAGTACCCGCCGGGCGCAAGCTCCGGCTCTCCGGTGTGGATGCCGATGCGCGCGCGAAGCGGCTCGCGGCCGGCCCAGGTGTGCGCGGCGAGCGATCGCTGTGCCTCGGCGGCGGCCTCGACCGCGTCGCGGGCGCTCGCGAACGCGACGAGGAAGGAGTCGCCCTGCGTGTCGACCTCGGCCCCGCCGTGGTTCGCGAACGCCTGCCGCATCAGCCGCCGGTGCTCCGCGAGCTCGTCCCCGTAACGGGCGCCCAGCGAGCGGACGAGCCGCGTCGACTCCTCCACGTCCGAGAAGAGGAGCGTGATCGTTCCGTATGGGAGCCCGGGCACGCCCCCGGCGCCGCCGCGGTCAGCCGCCGGAGCGGCGCGCCGCGACGGCCTCCATCTCGTCCGCGCTCAGCAGGTCGACGACCTCCTTGCCGCGGAGTCCGTACACGACCGCGTACTTGACCTGCGGATCGTCCCACGAGAACAGCACCCGCGACGAGCGGCCGTCGAGCTCGAACTTCACGTCCACGTCCCCCGCGCCTGCCGCCTCGGCGGTCCGGCGGACGTTCGCTGCGAAGTCCGCGACTGCCCGATCGCCCGACTTCAGCTCCGGCCCGTCGTCGCACGAGGTGCGCGACACGCGGATCCACGACCAGGGCATCTCCTCCCCCTTTCCCCGTTCGGGGCATCTTCTGCGGCGTCGAGCGCCATTGCAAGCCGCGCCCGCGAATCACCCGACGGAGCGATTGCCGCGAAGGAGTCGTCCGCCGACGATCGGAGGGCGGCGATTCACGACTCGGCACGGGAAAGGACCGGTGTGTCTGCGGCAGAGGAACCCACGGTGATCGAGTGGCTGCGGCTGCTCGGCTGGCAGGTCGAGGTCGACGAGCAGGACGGCCTCCTGCACGGAACGGCGACCAGGTCGTCGGTGAGCGGACGGATTCAGGTGGAAGCGCGATCGGCGAGCCGCGGCTCGCTCGCGTGGGCGTTGCTGCGTTCGGCGACGCTGGCGCTCGAGCGGAGCCGGTGCAGACCCACCGCAGCGGCCGCCTGAGCAAGACGCAGCCGTAGCACGAGCATCGCGGCCTCGGTCGCGATGCTCGGTGTCATCTTCGACGAGCCCGCGACGCGGTCGCGGAACACGATCGGCACCTCGCGGACTGCGAGGCCGCGCGAGCAGCCGCGGTACGTCGTCTCGATCTGGAAGCCATAGCCGTCGGCCCGTACCGAGCCGACGTCGACCGCCCGCAGCGCGTCCGCGCGGAAGCACTTGAAGCCGCCGGTGAGGTCCCGCACCTGCAGACCGAGCAGGACGCGCGCGTACGCGCAACCGAGCCGGCTGACGACGCGGCGGCCGACTCCCCAGCGTTCGACGCCGCCGCCGCGGACGTAGCGCGAGCCGATCGCGACGTCGACCTCCGCGCACGCGGCGACGAGCCGCGGCACGTCGGCGGGGTCGTGCGAGAAGTCGCAGTCCATCTGCAGCACGAGGTCCGCGCCCGCCTCGAGGACGGTCGCAAATCCGTCGGCGTAGGCACGGCCGAGCCCTTGCTTCGCCGTGCGGTGCAGCACCCGGATGCGGGCGTCCCGCGCCGCGAGCGCGTCGGCGAGCGCACCGGTTCCGTCCGGCGAGGCGTCGTCGACGACGAGGACGCGGCCGTCGAGCCGGTGCTCGTCGAAGATCTGCAGCAGCGCCCCGACCATCGGCTCGATGTTGTCCGCCTCGTCGTACGTCGGGAGAACGACCCAGAGCGTGCCGAGCGGCGCCCCCGCCGGCTGTCCTTCCCGCGACGGGGCAGGCGAGCGGCGCACAACGAGCCCCGTCGCGAGGGCGAGGACGAGCCCGAGCACGCCGAGCAGGTAGTTGCGCCGCAGCGGCGCCCAGCCCGCGAGGGTCAGCGTCCGAGAGGCGCCGCTTGCGCGGAACGTCAGCAGGCCCCCGTCGAGCCGGCGGCCGTCGGCGCCGCCGAGCCGCCACGCCGCGTCGCTCGGAGTCGCGACGGCGACGAGCGAGCCGCGCAGGGGCGCTGCGGCGAGCACGAGGTCCGCCGGCCCGTCGAATCTCGCCGGCAGCGGGACGACGCGGGTGTCGCAGAGACCGCGGCCGAGGTGCGTCACCCGCTCGACGAGCCCGGCGGGACGCACGTTGCGGTAGAGGACGAGGTCGGGCCAGCGCCGCTCGACCAGGAGGTCGCGCTGACGGCCCAGGAAGGAGTAGCTCGACCAGTCGGCTTCCTTGGCGACGAGCACGTGCGAGACGCCGAGGGTGGCGAGGCAGGCGCCGAGATCGGTGCGGCTCGAGCCGCCCGCGAGCAGCGAGGTGACGGTGCGGTCGAGCGTGTCCGAGTTGTCGTTCGCGGCGGCGCCCTCGCCGATCGAGCGCGAGACGAGCACCGGCGTGTCGAAGAAGGCGGCGGCCGGGTTCGCGACGACGCGGTCGCCGGCGAAGGAGAGCGAGAAGTAGCCGTGCCACGGGAGGACGAGCGTGCGCGAACTCTGCGCTTCACGGTCCAGCCTGGTGCGCGCCTGGCTCCAGGAGGCCGGGTACGACGTCGTGCGCAGATCGCCCCAGAGGCCGCCGAGCTCGCGGTAGCCGCCGAGGAGCGGCAGGGCGAGCAGCGCGGCGGCGAACGCGGCGGCCGCCGCGCGCGGGCGGAGGTGCGACGCGTGCGCGCGGAGATCTCCGGCAGCCGCAGCACCGAGATACGCGTAGCCGAACGCGAGCAGCGCGGCGCCCTTCTGCGGCTCCCGGAACGAGCGCGCGGCGGCGACGTGGTCGAGCACGGCGCGGAAGATGCCGCCGGTGATCGCGCTGCGCGCGCCGAGGGCGAGCACGAAGCCGAAGGCGGCCGCGCCGGCGACGGCCCACGCGAGAGGATCGCGGCGCCGCAGGCCGAGCCCCCAGAAGCCGAGCACGAGCAGCCCGAACGCGATGAGCGGCCATGCGTGCAGGTAGGCGGCGATCGGCTGCGCGTCGTTCCAGTAGCCGGAGAGGCCGAGCACGGCGCCCACCACTCCCCACCTGCCTGCGCCGACCGTCTGGTAGAGGGTCAGCTGCGCCGGGCCGACGTGGCGCCAGAGCTCGCCCAGCCCTGGCGCCGGGATCAGCCAGTAGAGCGAGGCTGCCGCGGTGACGCCGCAGCCCAGGGCGAGCGCGGCCAGCGCGGCGCGCCGGTGCGGCCTCGTCAGCGCGGCCGCGCCGACGGCGAGCACCAGCACGCCGAGCAGCGCGAACATGTGCGGGCTCGCGACACCGACTGCCGTCGCGACGGCGGCGAACCGCCACGCCGCGCGCCACTCGCCGCGCGCGAGCGGCAGCAGCGCGGCGAATGCCCACGGCAGCAGCGCGTAGCCGAGCAGCAGGTACCACTCGCCGGTGTAGAGGCGGTCGTAGACGAAGGGGTTGACCGCGTACAGCGCGCCGGCGAAGTAGCGGCCGAGCTCGTGCTCGGTCGGCGCGATGCGATGCATGCCGAGCCCGGCGAGGAAGACGATCGCGAGCAGCAGCGCCTTCTGCCCGACCGCAACCGCACCGACGTGCCCGAGCGCGACGAACAGCAGGTCGATCGGCAGCCGGTTGACGGGGCCGGAGTGCGTGCTGACCGGCATGCCCCAGTAGGAGGCGGGAAGGTGCGGGTGCGGGACGAGGCTCATGTCCACCGCCAGCACCAGGCCCGGCGCGAGCAGCGGGCCTGCAACCGCCAGCGCAAGGGTGGCGTAGACGACCCGTGCTCTCATGACGCGAGGCGCCTGAACCTCGCCCGCTCTTCCAGCGTGATCAGCCCGACGGCGCATGCGACGGCGAAGAGAATGTCGAGCGAGATGATGTTCGCCGCGTTGCTCGACCTCTCGGCGACGAAGGGTGCGACGACCAGGAGCACCCCGGCAGCGGTGAGACACACCCACCACGTCACGCGGTAGACGAGAACGATCGCAAGGCCGATCATCAAACTCGCACCGACCGAAACCGGCCCCGCAAGGACGATTGCGGCGAGCGCGAGACACACAGTCCAGTACGTTGGCGGACGTCTCGTCCACCGTGAGGTCGGGCGATATGCACGCAGAGCATGTGCGCGTTCACGTCTTCGCCGAGGAAGCGCAGGATCGAGGACGAGCAACACCACGAGACCGAGCAGCGCCACAGCGCTGATGATCGCCCCGCCGGTGACCCACCCCGTACCGGCGAATCGAATCGTGCCGATGTGCAGTCCAGCCGACAGCGGGAAGCCGTTGACGACCGACAAGAGGGGCAGAGCGTGCACCGACCGTCCGGCGAGACGCGCGTTCCAGTGCCCGTCGTAGCCCTGATCGAGGACGAGCCACGCCGGCGACTTCGAGTCGACGGCGAAGGTGTATGACGTCGGTCCGGTGCGGGTGAAGGCGAGCTTCGCAGGCGGGCGCTCCTGACCGGGTCGGCCCACGTACACCTTCGCGTGAGGGCCGAGGCGGCCAAGGCTGACGGCGAGATCGACGGAGCAGGGCCGGGTCTTTGCCTGGACGCCGCTTCCCTCGACCGTTGCCCCGGCTGCGAGTCCGCAGGGCACCGGGATGCTGATCCTGACCGGATGAACCCGAGCAGACAGGCCGACCGCGCCGACGACGATGCGCCCGGACAGGTCCCTCGAGTCCGCCGTGAGCCTGAGCGACACGACATGGCGCCAGCTGAAAGGCGCCGTGCCGTGGTCGGGGGAGTGCGTGCTCAGGGCGAGCGTATGCCAGCCGGTATCCGCATCCACGACGTCGTACGAGGCCGAGTGGAGATGCCGGCGGTCGAAGTCCACGTAGAGGTGGTAGGTCTGCCCGCTACCGACCCCGCGGTAAGTGAAGAAGACGTAGTTGCGCCCGCTCCAGTCACGCGGCTCGACGTAGGTGTGCTGGAGGATCGTGTAGAAGTCACGCCCCCCGGAGATGGCGATCCTCAAGCCGCGATGCACATCTCCTGGGGCGACGATGGATTGCGTTCGCACCGCCTCGGGATCGAGAACCGTCCAGTAGGAGCGGCTGGGCGTGCCAACGATGTCTGTGGCGCGGTACAAGCCCTGCGCGTCGCTACCGAGCGGTAGGGACGCGACGTCGGCGGCCAGGACCTCCTTGCGAGCGAGGTCTGCGACCGTGCGTGAGAGAAGGGACTCCCTCCGCGCGAGGGCATACGGATCGAGGACACGAACCTCGTCGATCTCGTAGCTGTCGCCGAACCGCGACGGACTGGCCGAGAGCCGCAGCACATGCCGGCCGGCCGGAAACGTCCGCCGACCGAGCTCGACCCAGATCATTGCTCCGGCCTGGAGTGCAAGGGGAGTTACGGAGCCGACGCGGTGTCCATCCACGCGAAGCGAAAGGTCGGCGGCGGTGGGGCTCACCTCGACGCGGGCCCATAGCTCAACCGCCTGCCGATGCTGCAGCCGGAGCGTCGTGGCGACGGACGTCTCACCGGGTGCAGCCGCCGGTAGGTCGGCGTTCGCCAGGCTGCCGGTCCGGTCGCTTTCGTCGCTCGGAACCAGCTCTGTCAGACGGTCGAGGTCGGGGTTGCTCGTGATCCCCGCGACGTCCGCGAGCGCCGGAGTGCCGAGGATCGCGACGGACTTGATCGGCTCTCCGGTCAAGACGACCAGGTTCGCTTGGTGCATCAACCCGAGCAGCCTCTGCAACCCTCCGTGGGCGAGTGCGTCAGTTGCAGTCACCGCCGCCCAGCGGTCGATGTTCACGCCGGGCATGTCGGCGAGGGAGGCGAGCCCGGACGGCCCTCCCAACACCACTGCGAGGTTCGTTCTCGCGGAAACCGGCGGCGACCAGCTCGGCAACATGTAGGTGCTACCGCCCGGCGTGGCGACACTCGGAGCGGTCGAGTTCATCGCCGACCAGGCTTGTTGCTGCCAGAACGTGCCGGTGCTCGGATCGTGCGCCTTCGACTCGAGGCTCGTCGGAAGGAGATGCGGTGCGGTCTCGGGGTAGCTGAAGTCCACGAGGTACTTCACCCCGACCGTTCCCAGCAGGCGAGCGAACGCCGGGTCGCGGCGCGCGAGCAGCGTCGAGGTGAAGGCGACGTAGTCAGCCGTCTGCTGGTGCCAACCACCGTCGGCGAGCGCCGGATGGCCGGTGAACGTGGCGCTCTCCGCGCCGAGGTCGTGCTCGTAGCCGCGGTAGCCGTTCGCGGTGAGGAAGCGGTAGTTCTGGTCGAACGGAATCGTCGCGACCGCGAATTGACTGTGATCGGCGGCAGGCGCGCGGAGCAGCGCGAGCTGCGACGGCTGCGGACGCCACGTCATCAGGCCGCGCGTCAACGTGGGCGCGACGGGCAGGAGCACAAGGGCGAGCAGCGCCGCTCCTGCGACGAGACCTGCTGCTCCGAACCGGGTCGAGCGCAGCCGGGCGTGGCGCAGGTGGGCGAACAGTCGGTCGAGGGTGAGTCCTGCGAGGACGGCGAGCGCGAGCGACGGGACGATGAGCCAGCGGTTCGGGTCGCGCATGTTCCCGAAGCCCGGCAGATGGGTCACGGCAAGCGTGTACGGATCGCCGATCGGCCCGCGGATGCCCTTCGCGAGGAAAACGCCCACGACCACGCTGCTCGCGAGCGAGAGCGTGCGATGGCCCCGATGCCAGGCCAGAGTGGTGAACGCGAGCAGCAGGAGCGCAGCGGCCGCGAGCTCGTAGATCGGAGTCGGAACCCACGGATGCGAGAACCAGGTCTGCTGTCCCGTGAACGCGAGGTAGCCGATCTCCCGGCCGAAACCGAGCAGCGACGGATACAGGTCGAGGCTCTTCGACGCGAACTGATCGCGGTCGAAGAGGCTGGCCGTCGTCAACCACGACGCCTTGATGCCCGCGAACGCAGGAACGAGCTGAGACGCAATCAGGAGACAGAGGGCGGCCAGCGTGATTCCGGCGACGCCGGCAGCCCTGAACAGCAGCGCGCGCGGCCGCGGCGAGAGTGCTATCTGGACGACAGCTTGCAGCGCGAGGAACGGAGCGACGTAGAGCGCCATGTCGAGGCGCACGAACAGCACGAACCCGTAGGCGACCGCAATCGCCGCGACCCGCCTCACGGTCGGCCGATCGAGGCATCGGGACCAGAGCAGGACGAGCAACGGGGCCGTGGCGATCGCCATCTCGACGTTGAGCTCGCCGCTGCCCCAGCGCGTCAACGACGCCTGTGACGTCATGAAGAGGATCCCGGCAAGAGCGGCCGCGCTGCGTCGGCGATACCAGCGCCATGACAACGCGTATGCGGATGCGCCCGCGAAGAAGAGCGTGATGACGATCAGCAGCTTCACCGTCACGAATGGGTTGCGTGTGACGAGCGTGAGAGCACCGAGCAGGTTGTCGAGCGTGAACTGCCTGACAGCTCCGAGCGAGCTCGGCGCCCACGGGCTAAGGACTTCGGAGAGGCTGGCGTTCTCGCGAGACCTGGTCACGAACCCGAGCATGTCCGTGCCTGCAGGAACCGCCGACGTAAACAGCTGGCGATGACAGAGCCAGAGCGAGACGCCTGCCAGTAGGGCAAGTCCCGGCACGTGCACGCGTAGCGGCAGATTGCTAGACACCCGGAGCGAAAGCCGCAGCGGAGCAACGGAGCGTCTCGGAAGAGTCTCGCTAAGCAACGCCTCGAACGACCGCCTGGTAAACATCGAGTGTCCGCTGCACGAGGTGCGGCAGGATGTAGCCCGTCTCGACAAGTTGACGTCCGCCGTCGCCGAGCCGCCGAGCGAGCGAGACGTCGGCCAACACGGTCTCGAGAGCCTTCGCCGCGGCGTCGGCGTCGCCGAACGGAACGACGCATCCGCCGACCCCGTCGATTGCGGTCGCGAGGCCCACTCGGTCTGTCGCCACGACCGGCGTGCTCCACTGCCACGCCTCGATCACGGCGCGTGGCAGACCTTCGTACAGGGACGGCACGAACAGGACGTCCGCGGCCTGATACGCGAGCGTGATCGACGCGGGATCCAGCCACCCCCCGCAGGTCACTCCGTCGGCGGCCCCACCGGCGAAGGACCTGTCGGGGCCGACGAGCAGCAGCTGCGCGGTGGGCAGAAGCGCGCGAAGGCGCGCGAACGCTTCGAGCCCGAACGGCAACGCCTTCCTGGAGTTGTCGCGGCCGACGACCAGCACGAGCGGCCGATCGCCGATCCCGTGGCTCGCCCGAAATGCGTCGAGTGCCTGCGGTGTCGCGGGTCGCAACGCAGGATCCACCCCAGGCGGGATGAGCGCGACCCGCCGTGAGCCCAGTCCCGTGAAGTACTCGGCCTCCGGCTCGGTTGCCGCGATCACCGCGTCGGCCAGGCGAGCCGCGCGCGGCGCGACGCTGTCGAAGAGCTCCATCACCCGCAGCGCTCCGTATCCCGACCACGTGTGTCGCCGGATCGGGTTGAAGATCGGCGTCCACACGAGAGGCACGCGGCGGAGCCGGGCGAGCGCAAACGCCGCGATCGTCGTCGCCGACGGCAGGCAGCCGAAGACGTGCACGAGCGACGTGCCGGGAGCGCGCAGCTCACGGGCCAGCTGCCGGAACGAGCCGGCCGTGCGCGCGCTATGACGTCGCTCGCGCAGGCCGTCGACCAGGTTGACGACGTCGACGGTCACGCCGCCGCGCTCGCCGAATCCCGGCTGCACGTAGACGACGTCGAGCGTCACTGCGCCGCCAACGGGTGCGCGTCGGGCCACTCCTGCAGCACGGCCGCGCGGCGCGAACACCAGCCGTCCGAGTCGATCCGCGTCCCGCCTCCGCTCGGTACGGAACGCAGCAGATCCGCAGCGGCGTTCGCCAGCGCGCAGTCGACGCGCGCCGCCGAGAGCGCGGGGCGAAGTCGCAGGCGTCCACGGAGCGCAGCAAGCGCGACGTAGCGAAGGTTCGTCCGCAGGACGTCGACGCGGCGCATGCGCCGCACGAGGACGTCGAGCTCCTCGAGGACCTCGTCGCGGACCCCGAGGAACGCAGCCTCGTCCGCCGCAGCCGCCAGCTCCTGCAGCCGCACGTCCTCCAGCGCTTCGAGCGCGTCGGACAACGACTCCCGATACCGGCCGGCCCTGAGCAGCCGGAGCTGCGCCAGGTGCAGCAGGCTCTTCCGCACAGCCCGGCCGAGCGCGACGGGATCGGCCGACGACAGCGAGGGGTCGGAGAGGCCGCCGAGCAGGTAGAGCGCCGCGCTCGCGAGGTAGGAGAACTCGTACGCGGGCTCGAGCCGCAGCAGGCCCGCGTCTGCCAGGACGAACCCGGCAGGAGCCGCGAGCACACGGCTTTCACGGCGGAGCTTCCACGCGTACAGGCTCTGCGGGCGCGCGATCCGCGACACCGGGAGCGGATTGATGCTCACCTCCGTGCCGAGCGCCGTCGTGAGCCGGCGTGCTGCGAGCCGCAGGCGTCTCAGGAGGCACGGAATCGCCAGCCACGGCACGACGACGACGACGTCGTAGTCGCTGCCTGCACTCGCCGTGCCGAGGGCACGGCTCCCGCACAGGAGCACGGGTACGCGGCCCGCCGCCGCGTCCACCGCCTGCACGACGAGGCGCTCGGCCTCCGGCTGCGCGATCGGCACCAACGGCCTACGCTCCATCCTCCTCGGCCGGAACGCCGCCGCGACCAGCACCAGCGCCGTCGCCCAGAGCACGACGAGCTGGACGTCGACGATCTGCGCGATCGACGCGTGGCGCGCGTACAACCCGGCGAGCTGGAGAGCCGCGCCGACAACCAGGATGGCCGCGCCTACCCTCGCTCCCTGCGCGACGAGATACGTCGCCGCGAGATACGCGACCGCGTAGCCCGCGAACGCGATGGCGATCGTCCCCAGGTAGTGCGTCGCCGCGAGGTAGCCGCTGCCGAACAGCGGCAGGATGACGAGACGGGGGACGAGCGCGTAGGCGAGGGCGAGGACCGCCGAGCAGCTGCAGATCGCAGCCAGTGCGAGCGCGAGCTGCGAGCGGCCGTCGAGGTTCCGCTCGCGGCGCTCGCTGAACAGCGGGAAGAGGAAGGCCGCGAACGCCGAGGTCGCGAAGTAGACGATCTTCCCGGCGAGCGAGACCGCCGCGTAGACACCCGCGGTGTGAGACGGCAGGTAGCGCTTCGCGGCGAGCACGTCTGCCGAGAGCAGCAGGGCGAGGAGCACGAACGTCGTCACGGTCGCCAGCGGTCGACCGGTCGACGCCACCGACACGTCACGCGCCCGCGACGTCGACGCCGGCAGGAACCGGAGGAACGTCCAGTTGGCGACGAGAGCGCACGCCGCGGCGAGCGGGATCGCGAGGACGGCCGCGTCGACGCTTCGCGAGAAGACGCCGACGAGGATCGCCGCACCGACCACCTTGACCGACGCCTCCACGACGGTGCTGGCCGAGTAGCGGCCGAAGCGACGGGTGCCCTGCAGCACCCCGCGCTGACAGTGCGTCACGCCGGACAGGCAGAGGCCGCTGCAGACGATCACGATCGGCCAGCCGGAGTGGAGATGCAGGAAGTTGGCTATCTGGTGGCTACCCGCGGAGGCGGCGCCGGCGACGACGATGCCGGCGACGACGACACGCGAAGCGGTGCTCCGCACGAGGCGCCGGATCTGTCCCGCGGAGCCGGCGACGTCGAGCGACGTCGACGCCCTGCTCGTCAAGGTCTGGATCGAGGTCAGGAGCGGGCTCGAGACGTACAGGATCGAGACCGTCGCCGCGAGCTCGCTGTAACCGCCCGGCCCGAGCAGCCGTGCCGTGACCGCGTTGAACGCGAAGTTGGACGCATGCCAGACGAGCGTCGAGGCGAAGACGAGCACGCCTCCGCGCACGAGTGCCGAGCCTGCGGTCGTACGGGGCCGCCGTACGAGGACGGACCCGAGCGCCTCCTGGACGACGCTCATGCCGCAGGCGCGAGATCGGTCGCGTCGAGCGCGAGCGTGCGGAGCGCGTGCGGCGCGAGCTCGACGAGCTGGACGGTCCCGCCGCCGCGCCCGACGCCGATCGCGATCCCGTGCTGCTCGGAGTCGTCGGGGTGGTAGGCGTGCATCGCCTTCGGCCGCAGCATCGAGTGGAAGTTCGGGAAGATCGCCGTCCTCGGCTCGAGCAGGAAGATCTCGTCTCCGTACAGACGCCCATCGAAGTCGAGGTGCAGCTCGCGCCGCTCGTCCGCCGAGAGGAAGCGGCCGGCGACGCCCCGCGAGACGAGCCCGCGCACCTCGTCGCGCAGTTCACGCGAGTCGTCCTCGAACCAGAGCCGCACCATCGTCGCGTCGAGGGCGAAGCAGAAGCGCTCGGGGAAGGCCGGATGCGTCCAGAGCGACGGGTACGAGACGATCCGGTCGACGGGCGACATGCCGTGGTCGGAGAAGACCGCGAGGTCGAGCTCGCCCAACCGGCGACGCGCACGCTCGACCACCTGCTCGGTGAGTGCGTCCGTCCGTCGCAGCGCACGCTCGAAGAGCGGCGAGCGAATGCCGAACAGGTGTGAGGCCATGTCGACCTGATGCAGGTAGACGAAGACGAACCGCGTCTCGCGCGGCAGCTCATCGAGGGCCTTCAGCATCCCCTGCTTACCGAGCTTGAATGCGTCCACGTAGCGCCAGGGCACACCCGCGTCCGTCAGCCGATCGAACATGGTCGGCGCGCCGAGCGCCCCCGGAGCGCTCATCTCGGTCCTCAGCGTCCAGTCGAAGCGGTCGAGCGCGCGGAACGGCAGGTGGCGCAGGCTCAGGTGCGAGTAGTCGAGCCGCTTCCCGGTACGGCGCACGACCGTCTGCGACAGGGCGACCTTGAGCGCGCGTCGCAGGATGTCCGGCGGCAGCTTGTCGAGTGGAGCGAGCCGCTGCAGCGGGGCGAAGGGCGACTCCTGCGGTCGGTAGCAGTACTCCATCCAGTAGCCGATCTCGTCGGGGTAGCGGCCGGTGAAGATGGCAGCGCGGATCGCGTCGCTGTAGCCGAGCAGCGGCCGCATGCGCGAGAGCCCGCGCTCGTCGGCGAGACGCGCGAGATACGGCGTCCGCCCGGGCTGCACATAGTCGTGGCGCACCGCATCGACGAGCACGTAGAGGAGCGGCCTGCTCATGCCACGGCAACTCCGGCCAGTGTTGGTGCTTCTTCGTTCGAGTCGGATGCCTCGACATCCGCTCCTTCGGCCTCGGGAAGGAGCGAGCGGTAGAGCGCCAGGTACTCGCGGGCGACGTTCGGCCAGAGGAAGCGCTTGCGGATTCGCCGCTGCGCCTCGGCCCCCATCCGCGCTAACGCCTGCGGGTCGGCCGTCAGGAAGCGGATCGCGATCGCGAGCTGGCCGACATCGGCTGGACGAACCAGAAACCCAGTGCTCCAATCGTGCACGAGCTCTGGTAAGCCAGCGATTCGGCTCGACAGCACCGGCGTCCCGCAGGCCATCGCCTCGACTGCGACCAAGGGTGCAGCTTCGGAAACCGAAGGAACAATTAGGAGATCGGCTCCTGAGTAGAGGGGCGCCAGTTCACCGGGGCTCACATTGCCGATAAAGGCAACGCGTGCAGAGATTCCCAACTTCGAAGCCAGCGCCTCGAGGCGCGACCGCATCGGACCGTCACCTGCGAACACGCAACATGTGTCCGGAGTTTCGGCCAACGCATGTAGCAGCAGATCAGGCGCCTTGCGTGGTGTGAGCCGGCCGACGAAGAGGCAGTAGCGATCAAAAGGACTCGGTGACCGGGCGTCGTGTGTCGCCGGATTGAACACATCGAAGTCTGCACCGTTGGGGATAGAGACCACGTTGACGGCGGAGATGCCCCACCGGTCGAGGAGCTCCAGCCTCAAGGACTCGCAGACGGTTGCCACGCGTGCGACGCGCCGGAACGCCGGCACGTTCACCAGGCGGTAGATCAGACGGCGGATCACGCGCTCGTGCAGCCGGCGGTAGCGACAGCTCCACGGCGTCGAGTCTTGCTCGGTGTAGACAATCGGAAGCTTGGTCATGTGAGACAGGAGATAGGCCGCGAGGTTCGCGTGCGCGTGGACGACGTCGAACCGCTCCGAGCGGAGCAGCTCGCGCGCGCGGGCGACGCCGGCCAGGTTGCCGACCAGGTGCTTCACGACCCAGCCGGCGAAGCCGCCGGGCAACCGTGCGGCGAGGCGATGCAGCCGGCCCTTCGGCGGCACGAAGCGCAAGCCGGGCGTGACCGGGAACTCGTTCTCGACGACATCGGCGACGACGGTCACGTCGTGCCCGACCAGGGCGAGCGTCTTCGAGAGCTGGTACATCGCGAGCTCGGCGCCGCCGCAACCGACCTTGATCGGGACGACGCCGCGTCCGACGACGAGGACGCGCAGCGCGCCGGTGAGACGTTCGGGTGCGGGTTGGCGAGTCTCGTTCATCGTGTTTCGGGTGCGCGAGAGACGCCGTGCGGACGAACCGCCGGCGTCTCCCGCCTTGTGCTGCGCTGCAAGGACCCCTTCGGACGACCGGGGTCGCTACTCGTCGCCCTTGGGCTTCTTGCAGTCGCCCTTCTCGCGGTCCCTCGGACCCTTGTCGCGGCAACCCGGCCCGGGCTTCTTGTGGTGGTGCCTGCAGTCGTGCTCGCGGTAGTGATCGCAGCGACCCTTGCCGTTGCCGGGGTCGCTGTTGCCCGCCGCGAGCGCGATGCCGCCGAAGACCACTGCCCCGACGACGAGGAGCATCACGATGAGCCGAGCGATGCGTGCCATCTCTGCAACCGTCCTAACGTCGATTGTGGTTCAGGACACGCCGCAGAAACGCCTCGCCAGTATTTGGAATCGGTGCCATCCCTGTCTATCACTCATACGAGTGAAGTTTTCGCGTCGCCTTCGGCGGGCTAGCGACGGGGGATTCGCGTCCAGGCGGCTCCGCCGTCGGTCGTCCGCCAGACGGTCGCGTCGTGCGGGACGATCCGGAGCGCCTCCCCGACGCGCGCGTCGGCGAAGACGACGTCGGTCCACCATGCGTTGTCGCCGAGCTGCGAGACGCGTCGCCACGTCGCTCCGCCGTCGGTGGTGCGGTCGAGCGTGCGACCGCCGTTCGCTACCAGGACGGCGACTCGGTCGGACGCGGGCGCCAGCCGCGCCGAGTTCGGCAGGACTCCGGTGTGCAGGGGCGAGAACGTCGCGCCGCCGTCGGTCGAGCGGAGGGCGCCTGCGAGCATGCCGGTCGGGCAGATTGCCCAGATCACCCTGGCCGAGGACGGCTCGAGGATGCCGCCGAGGTCGGGATCGCACGGCCCGGGAACCGTGACGAACGTGCGGCCGCCGTCGGAGGAGCGCGCGAGCAGATCGTGTGGACGAAAGCGACCGCGCGGCGAGCCGAGCAACCAGACGTGCGGTCCGCGCGCGGCGAGGTCCACGATCGAGCTGTCCGGTCGGAACGAGAGCGCCGTCTCGGGCCAGCGCGTCGCCGTCGCCGGGGCGCGCGCGAACCGGTAGCCGCTGCAGCGCCGCGGCGTGCACCGGGCGACGACGGCGTAGACGGAGCCGCCCGCGGTCGCGAACGCCAGGACGTCCGGTGAGCCGACCTTCCGCCAGGTCGCGCCGCCGTCGTGCGTCGCCCAGAACGCGCCCTGGGCGAACGGCACCAGGACGAAGCCGTCGCGCGCGTCCGCGAAGTGGAGCGTCGGGACCGTCCCCTGCGTCGGGAGCCCCTGCGGGGCCGGCACACGGGTGAAGCCGCGGCCGCCGTCGGTGGTGCGCTCGATGACGTAGCAGCGGCCGGAACGGCAAGGCAGCGTGCCGAGCACGAGGAAGTCGCGGCCGTCCAGCACGCTCAGCGAGTCTGGGACGAATCGCGCCGGCAACGGCTGCTCTTCGGCGCGGTGACCGCCGCCACACCCGCTCGCGGCCAGGACGACGAGCAGGACGAGGACCGTGCGCCTCACGACGCGCAGCCTACGACCGCCGCGTCCCGCGCTCGTCAGCGGGTCCGCTCGAGCTCGAGGATCGCGACCGAACCGCTCTGGCGCGCACGGACGAGCTCGAAGCCGAGCGCGCCGGGTGCATCCCCGAACAGCCGCTTGCCCGAGCCCAGCACGACCGGATACACCATCAGGTGCAGCTCGTCGACGAGGTCGTGATCGAGCAGCGACCGAACGAGCGTCCCGCTGCCCGCGACGAGCACGTCACCCGGGAACCGCTCCTTGACGGCGCGAACGTCGTCGGCGAGGTCGCCGTCGAGGACGGTCGTGTTGTTCCACGCGGGATTCGTCAGCGTCCGCGACACCACGAACTTCGGCATCTCGTTCATCTTCACGCCGAACTCGTCGGCATTCATCGCGGGCCACGCCGCCGCGAACCCTTCGTAGGTGACGCGGCCGAGCAGCTGCGCGTCGGTCGCCCTCAGCTCGTCGAGCTTGAAGCGCTCGCCTTCCTCGCCGCGGTCGAACCGGAACGCCCAGCCGCCCTGCGCAAACTGCTCGGCGCCGCCGGGATCCTCCATCACGCCGTCGAGCGTCACGAACTCGGTCACCACCAGCTTGCCCATCTCGTCCTCCTCCGTCGGTCTGTCCCTCACTCTGACGGCGGCGCAGCCGCGGATTCATCGCGAGGTGGGTTCCGTCGTCCGCCACGGTCGGCGAAACTGCGCGGGTGCCGTACCGGACGACGCGCGCGTTCAGGGAGCAGCTCGACGTCGTGGCGCTGCTCGGTCAGCTCGAGCAGGCACGAGCGCGCGCAGACGCCGCCGCAGCCCGCGGGCGACGGCGGCGCGAGGCGCACGAGCGACGGCGCGCGGAGAGACTGGCGGAGCAGCTCGGAGCCGCGCTGCAGCGGCCGTCGCTGCGCCGCCTCTCGCCCGAGGATCTCCTGCCCGCCGTCCGCGAGCTGCTGACGACCCCCGCGCCGAAAGCGGAGCCCGAGCCTGAGCCCGCGACCGCCGCCGTGTCAGCGCCGCCCGACAGTCGCCGCCTCCTGGCGGCGCTCGCCTGCACCTGCGCCGCCGCGTGGGTCGCGACGTTCGCCGCCGCCGCCGAGGGGGGCATCTCCGGACGGCCGGAGCTCGTCGTCCCGGACGTCGTCGCGCTCGCCCTCACCCTGGCCGCGGTCCTCGTCGGGCTGCGCTCGGGTTGACGCGGGTCGGCTGCTGCTCTAAGAACAGCGGTGTGGGCAGGCGCCGCATCCGTCTGACCGTCGCCGCTGCTGCGGGCGCGACCCTGTGCGCGGTCGCTTCGGCTCCGCTCGCCGCGGCGGCCGGCCCCCCGCCGCCGATCCTGATCGGCGGCCCGAGCCTCGCCGCCTTCGGCTCGACGTACACCCTCACCGGCGAGTCGGGAACGCTCGACGGCCGTCACTTCACCGGCACGGTCGTCGTGCGTGGAAGCTGGAACGGCGGCAGGTGGACGACGCTCGCGCGTCGCCACACCGACGCGCTGGGCGAGTATCGGCTGACGATCGTGCTGAATCGTCACGGGACGCTCCGGCTCCGCGTGCTGATGCCGCACGGCGAGCTCGCGACCAAGACGCTGCACGTGAGCTGAGCCGGGCCGGCGCGGCGATTCACCGGCGCCGCCGCGGGAAGGCGGATCCGCGTGGCGGCACGCGTCCGTGCGCTCCTCGTCGCGGCGCTGGTCGTGGGCGCCGCCGCAGCGCCGGCGAGCGCGAAGGCGCAGGCGACGGCTGCCTTCGCCGCCCGCAGCTACCGCCCGGGGCAGGACGCCCGGCTGGTCGTCACCGTCGACCGGCCCGCACAGCTGACGGTGCAGCTGTACGCAGCCGGCGCATGGGGAGCCGGACGGTGGCTGCTCGGCCCCGAGAGCCGGCCGGTGGTCGGCGCACCGGTCGGCCGGCCGCTCACGGTGCGCGCGACGGCCGCGGAACGGCTGACGCTGCGGTTGCCGCTCGCGCACCGGCCGAGCGGCGTCTACCTCGCACTCGTTCGCGGCGACGGCCGGGAGGTCTACGCGCCGTTCGTGCTGCGGCCGTGGCTGCTCGGCGAGGCGCGCGTGCTCGTCGTCGAGCCGACCAACACCTGGCAGGCGTACAACTTCACCGACGGCGACAGCTGGTACCTCGATCCTGCCGTGCACGTGGTCGACCTCGCGCGGCCGTACGAGGGCGACGGCCTGCCGCCGCACTTCCAGGACTACGACCTCGGCTTCCTCCGCTGGTACTGGCGCAGCGGCGAGCGCGCCGACTTCGTCTCGGACGACGACCTCGAGCGGTTCGAAAGCGGTGCGCAGCTGCGGCGGCTCTACCGGCTGATCGTGTTTCCCGGTCACGAGGAGTACGTGACCGGCCACGCCTACGACATCGTCGAGCAGTTTCGCGATCTCGGCGGCAACCTCGCCTTCCTCTCCGCCGACAATTTCTTCTATGCGGTGACCCGGGTCGGACACGACCTGGTCGGCCGGACGCGGTGGCGCGACCTCGGCCGCCCGGAGTCGGCGCTCGTGGGCGCGCAGTACGAGGGGTGGGAGGAGCGGATCTTCCCGAACCGGCCGTACCGGGTCGTCGCCGCCGGCCGGCTTCCCTGGTTGTTCGCGGGCACCGGCCTGCGAGACGGCGACCTGTTCGGCAAGTACGGCATCGAGATCGACGGCGTCACCGCAGCGTCACCGCCGGGCACGATCGTGGTGGCCGAGATCCCACACGACTTCGGGCCCGGGATGCCGGCGGAGATGACCTACTACCGGCTCGGCGCGGCGCAGGTGTTCGACGCCGGCGTGATGAACTTCGGCGGCACCGCGGACTGGCCGGTGGTGTCGACGATCGTCGACAACCTCTGGCAGCGGCTCTCCGAGTAGGCTCGGCTCATCCGGGCCGTCGTCTGCGTCGACAAGTTCAAGGGCACGCTGTGGAGCGAGGAGGTATGCGCCGCGCTCGCCGCCGGCCTGCGCGCGGCCGGCTGGGACGTCGACGAGCTGCCGGCCGCCGACGGTGGCGAGGGAACCGCGGCGGCGCTCCTCGCCGCCGGCGGCGGACGCTGGGTCGAGGCGCCGGCTTCCGACGCGCTCGGCCGTCGGGTGACGGCGCGGTGTGCGCTGCTCGCCGACGGAACCGCGGCCGTCGACGCCGCCGAGGCGATCGGCCTCGCCCGCCTCCAGCCCGGCGAGCTGGATCCGCTCGCCGCCACGAGCCGGGGCGCGGGCGAGCTGATCGCGGCTGCGCTCGCCGCCGCGTCGGGCGTGGTCGTCGGCGCGGGCGGCACCGCGACCGTCGACGGCGGCGCGGGCGCCCTCGAGGCGCTGCGAGGGGTGGCGTCGGGACGCATCCGCGTCGCCTGCGACGTCCGCACGGCCTGGGAGGACGCCCCGCGCGTGTTCGGACCGCAGAAGGGCGCCGACCCACAAGCGGTGACGACGCTCGAGGAGCGACTCGACCGCCTCGCGCGAACGTTTCCCCGCGACCCGCGCGGCGTGCCGCTGACCGGCTGCGGCGGCGGCCTGTCGGGCGGCCTCTGGGGCGCGCTCGGCGCGGAGCTGGTGCCCGGCGCCGAGCTCGTGCTCGCCGCCGTCGGCCTGGAGCGCAGGCTGGAGGGCGCCGACCTCGTCGTGACGGGCGAGGGACGCCTCGACGAGCAGACCGCGGCAGGGAAGCTCGTTGCCGAGGTGGCGGCCCGCGCGCGCCGCGCCGGCGTCCCGTGCGCCGCCGTCGTCGGCTGCAACGCCCTCTCGGCCGAGGACGCGCGGGCGTTGGGACTCGAGCCGGTGCTGGAGGCGGGCGACGTACGGGCGCTCGAGGAGGCGGGCGGGCGGCTGAGCTCGCTCTTCGGCGCGGGGTGACGCTCTGTTAGAGTCAAACCTGTTTTGACTCAAACGCAAACGAGCGACGAGCGTCAGGTGTACGAGCTGGCGCAGCTGCTGGGCCTGGTCACCCGCGGCCTGCTCCGCGACCGGCGCGACATCCCGACGCCGCTGCGCGAGGCGTTCAAGCGCGACTCGCTCGGACCTCGGCACATGCCGGTGCTGTTCACGGTCGCGCGGCGGGGGCCGGCCACGGTGGGCGAGCTCGCGACGCGGCTCGGGCTCGCACGGCCGACCGTGAGCCTGCTCGTGAACGAGCTGAGCCGGGCGGGGCTCGTCGAGCGGAGAGAGGACGAGCGCGACCGGAGGCGCACGATCGTGAGCGTCCCCGCCCCGCACCGCCGCCGCCTGGTGAGGCTCTCGGAGGCGCGCCTCGACCTGGTGCGGCGCACGCTCGCGCGGCTCGAGCCACGAGCGCGCGAGCACTTCCTGCAGGGGCTC
>Ga0209810_1001054_pt1 | contig 46725 bp, 42 predicted proteins | sample Coa_R1_7_FD_187159 | JGI IMG/M metagenome (GOLD analysis project Ga0209810, IMG submission 187159) | Surface soil microbial communities from Centralia Pennsylvania, which are recovering from an underground coalmine fire - Coalmine... | ecosystem: Environmental > Terrestrial > Soil > Unclassified... | reverse complement strand
CCTCTCCCTCCCCCAAAACAGGTCCTGACAGATAGCTGGCCCGCCCCCAGAAGCGCCCGAGGGCCCGCAAACCGCAGGAAACGTGGCTCCGAGGCGCGTCCGCCCTGGTCAAGTTCCGAAGCCGCTGGTGGCTTCCTCCCGCCATTGACACCACAGACCGGTGAGGATATACTCGGCTCAAAGTTTGCACCCGAGCATGGATCCGATACGCAGCACGTGCACGCGCCAGGCCCGTCTCGGAGATCGTCCGGCATCACACGGCGGGTACGCGTGGAGCGGCACATCAGAGCAGGCATCGTGAACAGGGGTGCGGATGAACGCGACGGCCCGGCGGGGAGCACAGGCTCTCGCGCGCGGGCCTGTGTGTTTATCGGCCGCCGTCGTCCGGCGCGGCGGGCGTCCGTCCGATCGTTCTGGGGATCGGCCGGGACCGCCGTCCGAACAGCGCTTCACCTCCGTTCGATCCATGCCTCCGCTGCGCATCGTCGACCACCGGGCCAGAACCGACGTCGGGATGGGCGCGTAGATTGGGAAGAAGAAGACCTAAACAGTGCGCAGCGTGGATTGGGCCGTTGACCCCTCGTCGATAAGGATCGCCCGACCAGGAAATAAAGAGAAGGGGAGACGCCTCAGCCGGTCACAGGCGCACCTCGAAGCCAGGTGGAGGCTATGGATACGATCAGCACAATCGCGGACTATCTGGAGGCGAGCCGCCGCGACCGGCGTCTGGCCCGCACGACGCTGCACTACATCTCCGACATGATCGACTACTTCGGCAAGGCCCGGGTGTTCGAGGGTGTCTACGGGATGGACAAGCAGCTCGACGCCATCGTCGCGTTCTTCAAGGGATACGCGATGAGCATGGAGCGACGGCTGCTCCTCCTGGTCGGTCCCCAGGGATCCGGGAAGTCGATGACCGTCGACAAGTTGAAGCGCCGGCTCGAAGAGTACTCGCACAAGCCCGACGGCGTCCTGTACGCGGTGGAGGGATGCCCGTTCCACCAGCATCCGTTCGACCTGGTGCCCCCGGACGCCCGGGACGCGGAAGGCATCTGGTGGCACGAGGAGGCGGTGCCCTGCCCGGTCTGCGAGCGCAAGATCGCCGCGCACGGAGGGTGGCGGTCGGTGCCGGTCGTGCGGACCTTCATCTCGGTCCGCGACAAGGTCGGGGTGGCCAAGCACACACCGACGGATCTCCGCCGCGAGGACATCACCAACTTCGTCGGCAACATCAACTTCGCGATGCTCAAGGAGCGCGGGTCGACGTACGACCCGGAGGCGTACGACTTCGAGGGGAAGGTCATCTGGGCCAACCGCGGCATCCTGGACTGGACCGAGGTGTTCAAGAGCCGCCGCCAGCTCCTCTCGCTGTTGCTGGAGCTCATCCAATCGAAGCGGATCGACCTCGCGAACTTCCCCACGGTGCACGTCGACGCGGTGGTCATCGGCCACACCAACTACCCGGAGTACAACGTGTTCCTGGCCGAGGACATCATGGAGCCGCTGCGCGGCCGCATCCACAAGGTGGACTTCCCCTACAACGTCGACGTGCAGGGCGAGATGCAGATCTACCGGGGGCTCGTGGAGCGCGCGAACCGCGTCCGGGGCGAGGCCAAGCACGTGCCGCAGGACGTCTACGAGCTCGCGGCTACGTACGCGGTGCGGACCCGGCAGGAGTCGCAAGGGCTCCGAGGGCTCTCGCCACGGTTCTTCGAGGACGCGTTCTCGCTCGCGTACACGCGCGCCGGGCGGTGCATCGACCTGGAGGTCATCACCGAGGCGATCGAGGAGACGTTTGCGCACCAGTCGATCAAGGACCTGAACCAGAAGGACCTCCTCAAGCTGTTCGAGGAGACCAAAGTCGAGTTCGTCAACAAGAAGGTCGATGTGATCGTCGAGGAGATCGTGCCGGCCCACTTCTACGATTACGCCCAAAACCTGTACCTGAACTACCTCGACGCGGCCGCCCGCAGCGTGCTGGGCGAGGCCCTCTCGGACGGCGAGAAGGAGCTGCTGGACGACGTGGAGGGCATCCTCGTCCAGAAGCGCCAGATCAGCCGCCAGGGGCGGGTCGCGTTCGAGAACGTGCTCCTGGAGCGGCGCGACGAGCTGCGCCGGATGAGCTACAAGGACAACGAGCACCTGCGCGGCGCGATGAACGAGATCGTCTTCAACAAGATCAAGAACTGCCTCCGCCTGTACGAGAAGACGGAGGAGATGGACGCCAAGAGCCGCGACCTGCTCGACGTCCTGCAGCGCAGCGCGATCGAGGAGCACGGCTACTGCCCGTCCTGCGCGCGGGCGCTGTTCAAGATCATCGGGCGCAGCTTCTAATCCACCCCACGAATCGGCTCCGGTGATGCGAGTTCGTGGGGGCCTGGGCCCTCCCCGGGAGGGTGTCCGGGACAGGCTCGCAGACACAGGGAGAGACGGGGCGGGGGGCCTAGCCACTCCGGGGGACGGCCGATGAAGATTCACCGAGGGCGGATCGCCCAGTACAAGCACGATCAGCTCCTGCGGGAGTACCTGAAGCAGAACCTCAACGACCTCATCCAGCAGAAAGAGCTGATCGTGGACGGAAAGGTCAAGACGCAGATCGCCACCCTCGACCTCCCCACGCTCAAATTCGGCGAGGAGGCGCAGTTCCTGGCGCAGGGGGCGGGGGGCGGCGCGTCGGGGGGCGGCGCGTCGGGCAGCGGACCGGGCGGCGAGCAGGTACAGGCGCTGGGCGGGCTCCTGGGCGGCGATCACCACGGCAAAGAGCTGCACGTGGAGCTGGACTTCGACGAGTTTGTGAAGCTGGCGCAGGAGGTGTTGCTCGACGAGCTCCGGCTGCCTGCCTTCCACGAGCCGGCCCGCTCGGGCGAGGTGGAAAGCCAGGACACGCCCGAGCTCGACGACCTCGACCGCATCGGGCTGCGCGCGGACCTGAACCTCGAGGAGACGATGGTTCAAAGCCTTCTGCGCAACGCGCGGGAGCGCGGGGTCCTCGACTACGACGTGGACGTCCAGCAGGACGCCTGGTACTTCATCGAAGATCCCACCACATTCCAGAACAACCGCTCCGTGGAGATCTACGTCCTCGACATCTCCGGCTCGATGCGCGGCGAGTATCTGGCGCTCGTGCGGAAGACGATCTTCATCCTCTGGCACTACCTCGAGCGGCGGTATCCGACGAACCTGCGCCGCTACGTGGTCTTTCAAGATGTCGCCGAGGAGAAGACGCGAGACGAGTTCTTCTGCGTGGAGTCGAGCGGCGGCACGCACATCAGCACCGGGTTCGAGAAGGCGGTGGAGCTGCTCGAGGGCGTCACGGAATACGACAAGTTCCTGTTCATGTTCACGGACGGGGAGACGAGCTCCGGTGACTTCGACCTGGCCAAGAAGAAGTTCGAGGAGGCGGTCGCGGCGTTCGACCTGGTGAGCTACGGTCACGTCAACCCCGGCGGCCGCGGGATCGGCGGGTTCAGCGAGTACGTCCAGGAGGCCGCGAAGAGCCGCGGCGGGGCGGTCTTTGCCAACCTGGTCGACCTGGAGACGATCCGGTCGGCGATGAAGGAGTTCCTAGCGTTCTTCGACGGGCGCACGGCCAGGAGGCACGCCGGCGCGCTCCCGCGCTAGGAATCGCATGACCCCGGCGATGTGCTGGGGTGGAGTACGGTGGCTAGCGGAGACGTGGGAGCATGGGCATGGTCGGCGAGTACCAGAGCGTGATCCAAGAGGTTGAGCGCCTCGCGCGCGCGCGGGGCCTCGCCTTCGATCCGGTGATCTTCCAGATGACGAACAGCGACGAGATCGCCGAGGTCGCGAGCATGGGCCTGCCGAACCGGTTCATCCACTGGTACTGGGGCGGCACGTACAAGGAGCTGGTGACCCAGCAGAACAAGGAGGTGTTCAGCATCCTGGAGCTGGTGCTCAACACCGTGCCGTCGCACGCGTTCCTCCGCAGCAGCAACACGTATCTCCAGAACGTCCTCGTGATCGCGCACGTGTTCGGGCACGCGGACTTCTTCGCCAACAACCACTGGTACCGGAAGTCCAACAAGAACATGTTGAACGAGGCGGAGCGCCACGCTCGGCTCATTCGCACGTACGAGCAGCAGTACGGCAAGGAGCGCGTGGAGAAGCTTCTCGATGCGCTGCTGACCGTGAGCACCTCCGTGAACGCGTTCGAGCGGAACCCGCAGGAGCGGCGCAAGCGCCTCATCTACTCTCTGGAGGAGCGGGCGCCGCTCGAGGACTTCGAGCGGGCGCTGCTGGAGGCGATCCGGGAGGAGGCCGAGTACTTCGACCTCATCCAGCGGACGCACATCATCAACGAGGGCTGGGCGACGTTTGTGGAGGCGGAGCTCCTGACCCGCCTGTTGACCGCCCGCGAGTGGGCCAGCATCTCGGTCCAGCTCTGCAACCGGCCCGCCCCGTACACGATCGGTTACACGCTCTTCAAGCACGTGCGCGACCACGAAGGGTTCGATCGGGCGCTGGAGATCCGCCGGTTCTACGAGGACGTCAGCCTGATCGACCTCACGCTGACGGAGGAGCTGGTCCGGCGGCTGGACATCTTTGTCTACGATCCCAAGGAGAAGCAGAAGAGCTACGATCTGCAAAAGGTCAAGGACATGCTCATCGCCCAGAAGCTGTACAAGGGCGAGCCGCGGGTGGAGGTCGACCCATCATCGCAGGGGCGGGATCTGCTGCTGGCCCACATGGACGAGGACCGCAAGCTGGAGCCCAAACGGATCGGCCTGTTCCTCAAGGCGGTCCACACCCTGTGGCGGAACCCCGTGAAGCTGCGCGCCAACGGCAAGGTCTACACGTTCGACCGCCGCGGGCTGTCCTCGACGTAGCCGCGCCGCAGCGCAGCGGCCCCGGGGCGGGTGGGCGGGCGCCTCGCGCCCCCGCGGCGCTACACCTCGGGCTCGAGGACGAGATCGAGCACCCCCGCGCCGCTCCCCGGCCGGGGGAAGTACACCGTGGCCAGCGGGCGGAACCCCGGGACCGCCACCCGGATGTGGATGTGCGGCTGGATGCCGTCGCCCCCCGGGAAGTTGCTCTGGAAGCGGTACCGGCCGCCGGCGTCCGTGACGACCGTCCCGCGGTGCGCGTCGTCGTACCGGCCGTTGGGCCCCCGCAGCCACAGCTCGACGCGGGCGCCCCGGATCGGCGCGCAGTCGATCCCGGAGCGGACGATCCCGCTCAGCACGAACCCGGTACCGACCGACGAGCGCACGGGTGCGTTGGGCTTGTAGAACGGGTCCTCCGCACCCTGGGGCGTCAGCGAGCACTTGGCGGCCGGCGCGGCGCCGGCGGGGCCGCCGAGCGCCGCCGTCAGGGCCGCGGCCGCGAGCCACGCGATGGCCCGCTCGCGCCGTCCCGTCCCGTCGCTGGTCTTCATGTCGCCCCTCCAGCTCGATCGGACCTTGGAGCACCGGTGCTGCTTCGCTTTCCCGACGGCCGCGAGGCACTCCTGCTGGGCCTCAGCGGAAGTCGCGGCTGCGCACCGCCGCCGGCCGGCGGCTCACCGCGGGCGCCCACAGCGCGTCCACGACGATGTGGACGATGCCGTTCTGCGCCTGCACGCGCCCGGTCACGCCCAGCAGCGCGGCGGTCCTGGCCAGGGTGGAGTACCGCTCGAACACCCGCTCCCAGAGGACCACGTTCACAAAGCCCGTCTCGTCCTCCAGCGTCATGAATGTGACGCCGGCGGCCGTCCCCGGCGTCTGCCGGCAGATCACGAGCCCCACGTACCGGACCCGCCGGCCGTCCGGGAGCCCGGCGACCGTGCGCGCCTCCGGGAGCCCGGCGGCCCGCAGCTCCTCCCGCAGCGCCTCCAGCGGGTGCCCCCGGGGGCTGTGGGCGCAGGTCAGGTAGTCCCAGGAGATCTGCTCGGCGGCGGTCAGGGGCGCAAACGCGGGTATGGCCTCGCGGACCCGCAGGGGCAGCGCCATGTCCCGCCGGCGCGCGAGGCCACGGACCTGCCACAGCGCCGCGCGGCGATCGACGCCGAACCCCTCGAACGCCCCGGCCTCCGCGAGGGCCACGAGCGCGTCGCTCGTGAGCCGGGCCCGGCGCACGCAGTCGTCGAGTGAGGCAAACGGCGCCTCAGCACGGGCGTCCACGAGGTCCCTCCCCTCGCCCTCGCCGAGCCCGTTGACATACCGCAGGCCCATCCGCACCGCCAGGCCGCCCGCGCTCTCGGCGCAGGGCTCGAGGGTGCAGTCCCACGCGCTGTGCCGGACGTCCACGGGCCGGACGGCGACACCGTGGCGCCGGGCGTCCCCGACGATCGTGGCGGGGCTGTAGAAGCCCATCGGCTGCGCGTTCAGGAGCGCGCAGGTGAACTCCGCGGGGAAGTGGCACTTGAGGTATGCGGTCGCGTAGGCGATCAGCGCGAAGCTCGCCGCGTGACTACAGGGGAAGCCGTATTCCCCGAACCCGCAGATCTGAGTGAAGATCCGCTCCGCGAACTCCGGCGCGATGCCCTTGGCCTGCATCCGCGAGAGCAGCCGCTCGCGGTGGCGCTCGATGCGGCCGCTCCGCCGCCACGCCGCCATGTCGCGCCGGAGCTGATCGGCCTCGCCCGGCGTATAGTCTGCGGCGACCTGGGCGAGGCGCATCACCTGTTCCTGGAAGAGCGGCACCCCGAGCGTCTTCTCGAGCACCGGGACCAGCGAGGGGTGAGGGTATTCGACCGGCTCCACGCCGGCGCGCCGGCGCAGATAGGGGTGCACCATGCCGCCGGTGATCGGGCCGGGGCGCACGATGCTGATCTCGATCACGAGGTCGTCGAAGCTCTGCGGCCGCAGACGCGGGAGCATCGCCATCTGCGCGCGACTTTCGATCTGGAACACGCCCACCGTATCGGCGCGCCCCACCATCTCGAACGTCGCCGCATCGTGTGGAGGGATCGTCGCCATCGACAGCTCGACCCCGCGGTGCTCGCGCAGGAGCCGAAACGCCAGGTCCAGATGCGTCAGCGCCCCCAGCCCCAGCAGGTCCACCTTGAACAGCCCGAGGTCCTCCAAGTCATCCTTGTCCCACTGGATGACGGTGCGGCCCTCCATCGCGGCGTTCTCGACCGGCACGATCTCGTGCACGGGGTGGTCCCCAAGCAGGAACCCGCCCGGGTGGATCGACAGGTGGCGGGGGACCCCGATGATCTCGTTGGCGAGGCAGAGCAGGTGGCGGTGCGCGGGCGCGTCCGGATCCAGCCCGGCGGCCCGCAGCGCCTCCGGCTGCACGTCGCCGCCGTAGTCGAGCAGCCGGGCGAGCCGGTCGAGCGATGTCTCCGGAATGCCCAGCGCCTTGCCGACATCCCGCACGGCCGACCGCGGGCGGTAGCGGATCACGTTGGCGACCATCGCCGCGTGGTCGCGGCCGTACCGCTCGTAGACGAACTGGATCACCTCTTCGCGGCGGTTGTGCTGGATGTCCAGGTCCACGTCGGGCGGCTCGGCGCGCTCCCGGGAGAGGAAGCGCTCGAACAGGAGGTCTACCCGCGCCGGGTCCACCGCCGTGATCCCCAGGCAGTAGCACACCGCGGAGTTGGCGGCCGACCCCCGGCCCTGGCAGAGGATCCCGCGCTGCCGGCAGAACCGGACGATCTCCCACATCGTCAGGAAGTACCCGCCGTAATCCAGCTCGTCGATCAACGCGAGCTCCCGCTCGAGCTGCTGGTGCACCCCGGGCGGGATGTGCCCGCCGTACCGCTCCCGGGCGCCCTCGAACGTGAGGTCGCGCAGCCATGCCGCGGCGTGCATGCCGCGGGGAACCCGTTCCTCCGGATAGCGATACCGCAGCTCCGAGAGCGCGAACGTGCAGCGGGCGGCGATCTCCTCGGTGCGCGCGACCGCAGCCGGGTCGTCGCGAAACAACGCCGCGAACGCGTGCGGGGGCACCAGGGCGTGCTCGGCGTTGGGCTTGATCCGCTGCCCGGCGCCCGCGATCGTGATCCCGTGCCGAATGCAGGTGAGCACGTCCTGCACCGGCCGGCGTGCCGGCGTGTGGTAGAGCACCTCGATGGCGGCCACGGCCGGGAGGGCGTAACGGGCGGCGCGCGCGCGCAGGCGCGCTTCCTGCCGGACCTCGGTGTCCCGCCGGTGGCGGGCCACCAGCGCGTACAGGGCGTCGCCGAACGCCTCCCGGAGCCGCCCCGCGATCGCATCAGGATCGGAGGGGCCGGCGAGGAGGCTCCGGTCTCCTCCCCACAAGGCGATGAGGCCCCCGGCGTGGGCGCACACTTCATCCCACGTAACGGCGCACGCGCCCTTGGGGGATCGCAGCCGCCCGGCCGTGAGGAGCCGGCAGAGGTTCGCGTAGCCCTCGCGGGTCCGCGCGAGGAGGACGATCGCCGAGCCGTCGGTGAGCGTGACCTGCGCGCCGACGATCAGGTGGATGCCTGCCTCGCGCGCCGCCACGTGTGCGCGCACGATACCATACACGCCGTCGCGATCCACGAGCGCCACCGATCGCAGCCCGAGATGGTGCGCCTCCTCAACCAGCTCCTCGGGATGCGAGGCGCCTTCGAGGAAGGAGAACACACTCTTGCACCACAGCGGCGTGTACACGCGCGCTACTCCACCTGACCGTGGAGGAACCACCGACGCCGGCGACGGTCGTAGTACACCCAGATCAGCGCTCCGCGCCGGGCCTGCACGAAGTGGTAGGCGCGGTCGACCTCCTGTCTCCACCAGCCGCCGGAGAGCACATACGGGCCGAGCAGCTCCGCGACCGCCCCGTGCGTCACCCCCAGGATGAGCCATCCATCGTCGCGCAGGTGGCGGGACGGAGGCGGCAGGGGCACCGGACGGGTGAGGATCCGCCTGATGAGCGTCCGCGCGGCGGGTGCCGGCCGCGCGCGCCGGAGCGACGTCACCGGCTCCCAGCAGACGCGGGCTTCGGGCAGGTGCGCGTCCCGCAGCCGCGCGCGCACGACGGCGTGCTCACCCAGCTCAGCCCGGAGGCGCGCCAGCGCGCGGTTGCCCGCCGCAAGATCCCGCCGCGGATGCTCGGCAAACAACCGCTGTTGCTCCGGGGACGCCGGCAGGCCCGTGGCCACAATCTCCACATCCGTGATCCCGGCCGGAAGCGGCGAGGCCTCGAGGCGCAGCCGCGCCAGCTCCAGGATCTGCACGGGATCGAGCGTGGGTGCCGCCGGGCGGATCCATTCGTCCCGCCATCCGTGTCCCTCCAGCCCGATGCGCAGGTGAAGCCCGGCGAGCGCCTCGCCCCGCGCGGCGAGCTCGGCCAGCATGGGATCGAGGAGGCGCTTGAGCATGAACACGCAGCGCGCCGCATCTGTCTCCGGCGCATCGAGCGCGAGCCGGCGGCGCACCGGCATGCGCTCCGCCCACGGCCGCAGCGGAGTCCAGAGGGTCCCGGCAGCCGCCTGGTGCAGCCGGTACGCGTCCCTCCCGAACCGCTCGTGGAGGCCGGCGCCCGGCAGGCGCAGCAGCGCGCTCACGGTGGTGACGCCGAGCGTGCGCAGCGCGTCCCGGACCCCGGGATCGATCGCGAGGCGGGCCAGCGGCACGTCCATCGACGCCGCCTGCGCGTCCGCCGGGTCGTCGAAGACGCGCGTCGTCCGCACGGCCTGCGCGACCGCGTACGTGCCGAAGCGCGTGAACCCGACCACCACGACCGCGTGGAAGCCGGCCTCCCGGAGGTCCGCCCGGATCGCCTCCGCCCAACGGGCCGGTGATGGGTGCAGGCGCTCGAGCCCGGCGGTGCCCAGCCAGAAGACGCCGGGCTCCTCCACCGAGGGCTCCACGTCCGGCGTGAACCGCCGGAGCCGGACGTGGAGCCGGTCGCGGTGCTCGTAGACCTGCGCCGGCGAGACGGCGCCCGCCCGGAGGGCGGGGGCCAGCGCCAGCGCGGCGGCGTACCGCATCCCGGGGAGCACGCCGGCGCGGCGGGCCTGTTCGTTGACCCACACGACCGGACTGTGCGGCCGGTCGTCCTCGACCACGGCGGCCGGGACGCCGCGCCACCCGGGATGGCGCTGGAGCAGGATCTGCAGCGGGAACGCGGGGAGGCTAACGCAGGCCATCCGGTCCACGGCAGACCTCCTCGGCGCTCCAGGGCCCCCGGCGCTTGTCTTTGACGACGTGCAGCGTGCACCTGAACAGGTCGGCGGCGATCCGCTCGCGCCGCGTCCATCCCCGCAGCGCAACCAGCGAGCCGAGCGAGGGTGCACGCTCGGCTTTCTGCGTTATGCAGACGATCGCCGTGTGGTGCTTCTGAGCCAGCCCCACAAGACGCGCCAGCGCCGGAAGCGGCAACGCCGCGTCCGATCCCAGGTCCAGCACCAGCAGGCCGAAGGCGCCCGATCGCGCCAGCCGGTCCGCGCTGCGCGCGGCGGCCACCGTGTCGGGGACGCGGACGACGACCAGCGCATCGAGGTCCACTCCGCTGTCCGCGGCGTCCACAGGAAAAAACGTGCTGTCCTGCAGGGTGATCCAGGCGACGGGCTCGCCCTGCCGCTGGGCGTCCAGCACCAGGCCGAACGCCATGGTCAGGCCGGCCGTATTCCCCACGCCAGACAGCTCGCTCACCTGGCCGGCCAGAGCCGCCACGGACCATGCCCTGTGGACCGCGGGCTCGGTGGAGGCGAGCGATGGCGACAGCGGGCTCGGAGGGTTCCGATCGAAGCTCAGCATCACGCTCCTCGGCCACGCCGTGTGTGCCGAAGCCGGTCGTGCCTGTGGACGTGGGGTTGCTCGATGGCCGCGATCAGGAGCGCTCTATATCGTACGTATGTTCGGTATTGGGAGGCAAGCCGCTCTTCCCGTGAACCAGGCCGTTCTCGGCTCCATAGTTGCCGCTGGCTGCGACAGCGCTCTGCTTTTGCGGGCACGCCCGGTCTTAGGGCGATATCCGCTGGCATGTGAGGGATCGCGATACCAAGCTGCCGCGCCGGTGCTGCCCCTGCGGGCTGTTCGGTAGCTTTATCGATGAGGCTCGTGTGAATCGATCACCGAAGGGGATGGCATGCGGGCTCCGAAGTCCTCTTACCGTGGACGTGCTGGAGGTCAAGCACACGCTCGACGGCGCCGTGCACACGTTTCCCTGCCGGGCGGTGGAGGTGACCGGTGAGCGCGCGGTGCTCCTGTACACGCTCCCGCGTCCCGGCCGCGTGGCCGACCTCTCCCTGCCGGCCGGGACGTTGACGGTCGCGTACTTCTGGCGCGACCGCCCGTATAACGTCTACCACTGGATCGCCCCGGGCGGGGACACGCTCGGCTACTACTTCAATGTGAGCGGTCCGGTCCGGATCGCAGGCGACCGGGTGGAGTGGGAGGATCTCGAGGTGGATATCCTCGTGACCCCGGACCGGCGCGTGCGGGTGCTGGACGAGGACCGCATCCCGGTGGTCGCCGCGGGACGCCGCGGTGAGATCGACCGGGCCCGCGCGCGGGTGCTCGACGAGCACGCGCGCGTGGTGCGGGAGACGGAGGAGGCGTCGGCGGCGCTGCTCGCGCGGATGCACGCAACGGAGGCCCCGGAATGAGCCTGCGGAACAAGGTCGCCGTGGTCACAGGGTCCAGCCGGGGCATCGGGCGGGCGATCGCGCAGGCGTTCGCGCGGGAAGGAGCGGCCGTGCTGCTCAACGCCGCGCACGCAGTCGAGGAGGTCCGCGCCGCCACGCTCGCGATCACCGCGTCCGGGGGAAAGGCGCTGGCGGTCCAGGCGGACGTCGGCCGGCCCGAGGAGGCGCGCGCGCTCATCGGGCGGGCCGTGGAGGCGTTCGGGCGGGTGGACATCCTGGTCAACAACGCCGGGATCGTCGACCGGTCGGGGCTGTGGGAGATCGACGAGGACAAGTGGGCCCGGATGATGGCGGTGCACGTGACGGGTCCGTTCTTCGCCGCGCAGGCCGCCGGGGAGATCATGGTGCGGCAGGGCGCGGGCGTGATCATCAACATCGCCTCGATGCGGGGGATCGAGCCGGGCACCGGACCGCTGCACTACAACGTCAGCAAGGCGGCGGTGCTGATGCTGACGAAGTGCCTCGCCCGGGACCTGGCGCCGCACGTGCGCGTCAACGCGATCGCCCCGGGCTATACGGACACGGCGTTCCACGCCGAGCGGACGATCGCGGAGCGGGAGCAGATCACCGCGCGGATCCCTCTGCGGCGGTTCGGCCAGCCAGGGGACGTCGCGCGGGCGGCCGTGTTCCTGGCGTCGGACGAGGCGGCCTACATCACCGGGCACACGCTCGTGCTGTCCGGCGGTGTGGTGATGCGGTAAGGGAACCGCGCTACGTGTCCTTGACGTTCTTCTCGAAGTCGGCGGGCTTCACGTGCTCGAGGAACTTCTTGAACTCCTCGACCTCGTGCTCGTCGAACGCCTTCTTGAGCTGGATGGCCCCGCTCGCCACCTTCTCGTCCACATAGATCGGCGCTTCGGTCCGCAGGGCCAGCGCGATCGCGTCGCTGGGCCGCGAGTCGACGACCACGTCGTTGCCGTTGCTCTTGAGGTGGATCTCCGCGAAGTACGTGCCGTTCTGGATGTCCGTCACGACGATGCGGCTCACGCTGACCGCGAGCTGTGCGAGCATCTGTCGCATCAGGTCGTGCGTCATCGGGCGGGGCATGCGCATCCCCTGCAGCTCCATGGCGATGGACTGGGCCTCGGGCGTCCCGATCCAGATTGGCAGCGCCATCGTCCCCGCCTGATCGACCAGCAGCACGACGGGGTTCATCTGCTGGTCCATCGCCACGGTGCGAACTTTCATCGAGATCATGAGCCGCCCTCCCGGTCCGCAATCTCAGGGCCATTATATCAGAGCGGCCCAAGGGCGAGAATCGAGGGCCTGGCGACCGCCCGTCCACTACGATGTTACCCGACGGGAGGCCCTTTCAGTCAGCCCGCGGGCGCCCCTGCGTGTCGGCCGGCCGCACGCGGCTCGAGGCAGGAGATCGCGCGGCGAGGACGAATACGAGCGCCGGTCATCCACGCCAGGACACAGCTCGCGCACCGGCCCCGCGGCCGTCGCACCCTCGCTGGACGTCGTCGCTCTCATCTATATCGACCGCGAGGGGTGCAGATGCCGGCACGTCGTGGCGCAGCGATCGGGCTAGCGGTCTGGGCATGCATGTTGCTCGTGCCGCTGGTGTCCGCGGCGGACCCTGTCCCGGGCCGCGGGGCCGTCCCGGCCACCCGGGCCGCGGTCCCGCCGCCCCCGCCGGGCGATTCCTCCGAGCACGCGCGATCCCAGCCGCCTTCGCGCGCGGCCGTGCCGGCCGCGGCGCTGGCGCGGACGTCCATCCCGTCGCGGGGTCCGCGGCTCGCGCTCGCTGTCGTTCGAGCGGCGCGCCGGTTTCTGGGCCGGCCGTACCAGTGGTCCGGGATCGGGGATCGCGGGTTCGACTGCTCCGGGCTGGTGTTCCGCGTCTTCGCGATGGTGGGCCGCGTCGTGCCGCACTCGTCGTTCGCCCAGTACCACGCGGGCAAGCCGGTCCCGGCCCGCGCGCTGCGCCCCGGAGACCTCGTGTTCTTCCGCACTTACAGCGCCGGCCCGTCCCACGTGGGCATCTACGTGGGGGCCTCCCGGTTCATCCACGCATCGCCCTCGCGCGGGGTCACGATCTCCTCGATGCGGGAGCCGTACTTTCGGTCCCGGTATCTGGGCGCGCGCCGGCTCTAGTGCGTGCTCTCCGAAGTCTTGGCGAGGGCTGCACACAGACGAACCGGCGGCGGGGTGCCCCGCGCTTCCGGTCGAGGAACGGAGCCCCACCCCAACGAATCGCGGGCGCACGGTGATTCGTCAGGGGCCCCGGGAGGGCGCGCAGGGCAGGCCCGCCGCGTCCCCTCGTCGGGGGCGCGCGACGGGGCGCTAGCGGGCCGGTAGCGTTCGCTGGCGCCCGCGGTACCATATAGTGTGGTGGCTCCTGACACGGTGGGACGATCGCGGCGCGCCCCGGGCATGCTCAGGCGCGTGCTCCTCCGCGCGTGGACGGCGGCGCTGGTCTGCGCTGGGGTGGCCGGCCTCGCCGGCGGCGGCTACCCGGTAGGCCCGCCGGCCGGCGCGGTGTGGCCAATGCGCGGCCGTGACTACGGCATGTCCTCGTTCTCTCCGATCGCCGGCCTCTCCCCAGCGATGCTCGGGAGGCTGCGCCCCGCGTGGCGCTTCGTCGCAGACGGCGGCATCCCCGGCAGCCCAGCGGTCGACGGACACACGGTGTTCATCGGATCGTCCCGCGGCACGCTCTACGCGCTCGACCTGGGAACCGGGCGCAAGCGCTGGGAGGTCGCGCTCGGCGCCCGGCCGCAGACCGCCTACGGGTTCCCGACGCTCGGGATCAGCGGCACTCCGATGCTGGCCGGTGACCGCGTGTACGTCGCGACGGCGCAGACCGACGTGGTGTGCCTCGACGCCGCGACCGGCGGGTTCATATGGCGGACCCGTGTGGGCGATCCCCGCAAAGGTGAGGCGATCTGGTCGGCGCCGCTCGTCTGGCGGGATCGCGTCTACGTAGGGATCGATGGCGTCCTGGACGAGCCGACCGTGCGCGGCCGCGTGGTCGCGCTCGACGCCGCAAGCGGGCACATCGTGTGGACCTACGTCGTCCCGCAGTACGCCGGGGGAGGGGGGGCCGGGGTGTTCGGCAGCCCTGCCCTGGACCCGGCGACCGGCACGCTGTTCGTGGCGACGGGCAATCCGACCCCCAAGAATGCCCCGCCGCCGGGGCCGGACCCCGGCTCGGACTCGATCCTCGCGCTCGATGCGGCAACGGGACATCTCCGGTGGGCGTTCGGGCCGACGCACCCCCACGACGACCAGGACCTCGACTTCCTCGGCACCCCGAACCTCATCGCCCGACCCGACGGCCTCGCCGTGGGCGCCGGGGAAAAGGACGGCGTGTACTACGTGGTCGATGCCCGCACGGGCAGGCTCGTGTGGAAGACCGCGCTGTCCCAGCCGGGCCGGGTGGCGGAGATCATCGGTAGCGGCGCGATCGCGTTCGGCAAGATCTTTCTCGGCACCCAGGACTTTCCGCCAGGGGTGACCACGTTCAACCCCGACCTGCCCGGGCGGCTCGTGGCCCTCGATGCGATGACCGGGCGCATCGCATGGCAGCTCGCCGGGCCGAAGCAGATCCTCGGCCCCCCGGCCGTCTCGAAGGAAGGCGTGGTCTTCGCGGCGGACTACGCCGGCACCGTCTGGGGCGTGAACGGGCGGACGGGCCGGTCGCTGTGGCGCGGGACCCTCGGGGGCTTCGCCTGGAAGGGCGGCGTGTCCCTGGCCCCCGGTGCGCTGCTCGCGGGTGCCGCCGCGCCGGCGAACGCTCTCGTGGCGTTTGGTCTCTATCCCTCCCCGTGAGGCGGCTGCCGTCGCGCCGCGCGTCCTCCCCGCCCGCGATCCCGGACGTCCGCGCGTGGCGGCCTGGTATGCTGTGCTCGGGAGCGGCGGCCTCGCGGCGGTGGAGGGATCGATGCACACGTTGCCGGTGATCGACCTGCGCCTGACGGCGGCGATTGCGCTCGGGAAGGCGACCGCAGCGCTGAGCCGGTGCCTGCGCCGCGGCGGGGGCACGACGATGCCGGGGCGCGTCGCCCGGGCGGTGGAGCCGCGGGTGCTCGGGCGCCTCGCGCGCCGCCTCGCCGCCGGCAGCGTTATCGTGGCCGGGACCAACGGCAAGACGACGACCGCGCACCTGCTCGCCCACATCATGCGGACCCTGGGACACCGGCCGGTGCACAACCGCGCGGGCGCCAACCTGGCGGCGGGCCTCGCCTCGGCGCTCATCGAGCACGCCGACCTGTGGGGCCGGGAGCGGGGGGACCTCGGGATCTTCGAGGTCGACGAGGCCACCGTGCCCCGCGTCGTCCCGCAGCTCGCGCCGCGGGTCGCGGTGTTCACCAACCTGTTTCGCGATCAGCTCGACCGCTACGGCGAGATCGACTACATCGCCGGCCTCTGGAGGTCGGCGGGCGCATCGCTCGCAGCGGATCTCACCTGCATCGCGAACGCCGACGATCCGCTGGTCTACGAGGCCGTGCGGGGACTCCCCGGCAGGCTCGTGACGTTCGGGATCGAGGACGAGCGGCACGCGCTGCCTGCGCTCGAGCACACGGCGGAGGCCCGCTACTGCTACCGGTGCGGGACCCCGTACGCCTACGCGGTCACGTACTTCGGCCACATGGGGCGCTACCACTGTGCCTCGTGCGGTGTGCGGCGGCCCGCACCGGACCTCACCGGCCGGGACCTCTCGCTCGCCGGACCGGACGGCGCCGAGCTGACGCTCGATGCCGGACCCCGGGGAGCCGTGCGCGTCCGCACGGTGCTGCCCGGGCTCTACAACGTGTACAACGTCCTCGCGGCGGCGGCGGCGGCGCTGCAGCTCGGCGCCGGCCTGCCGCGCGTCGCCGAGGCGCTCGCGACGTTCGCGCCGGCGTTCGGACGGGCCGAGCGGGTGCGGCTCGGGGAACGCGAGGTCCAGATGCTGCTCGTCAAGAACCCGGCAGGGTTCAACGAGGTCCTCCGCACGGTGCTGGCGACCGGCCCGCTGTCCGTCCTCCTGATCGCGATCAACGACCGAATCGCCGACGGCCGCGACGTGTCCTGGCTGTGGGACGTGGACGTGGAGATGCTCGCCGGCCGCGTCGCCCACGTCGTCACGAGCGGCTTGCGCGCCGAGGATATGGCGGTTCGGCTGCTGTACGCGGGCCTCCCGGCCGAGGCGATCGAGGTGGAGCGCGCGTACGACCGCGCGCTCGGCCGCGCCCTGGGCCACCTCGCGCGGGGGCGGTTGTTTGTCCTACCCACCTACACGGCGATGCTCGCGATCCGCGGCGTCCTCGAACGGTGGGGCGCGGTCCGGGGATTCTGGGAGACGTGACGCTGCGGCTGCGCATCTGCCACCTGTACCCCGATCTCCTGAACCTCTACGGGGATCGCGGGAACATCATGGTGCTGGTGCAGCGCGCGCGCTGGCGCGGGATCGACGTGGCAGTGGACGAGGCGCGCCTCGGCGACCGCATCGATCCGGACGCGGCGGATCTGTACTTCATCGGCGGCGGGGAGGACCGCCAGCAGCGCATCGCGGCTGGCGACCTCGTGCGCCTCAAGCGCGGGCCGCTGGAGGCCGCGGCCGAGGATGGTGCGGTGGTGCTGGCGGTCTGCGGCGGGTACCAGCTCGTCGGGAGGTTCTACCGGCCGGCCGAGGGCGAGGACCTGCCGGGCCTCGGCCTTCTGGACCTGTGGACGGAGCATCCGGGCCCGGGCGCCCGCCGCCTGATCGGCAACCTCGTCATCCAACCCGAGGGCGGGGGCCCTCCGCTCGTCGGGTTCGAGAACCACGGCGGCCGGACCCGGCTGGGGCCCGCCGCGCGGCCTCTCGGGCGGGTCGTCTCGGGCTTCGGCAACAACGGCGACGACGGCTGGGAGGGCGCGGTCTCGGGCCGCGTGTACGGGACGTACCTGCACGGCCCGCTGCTGCCCAAGAACCCGGAGTTTGCCGACCGCCTCATTCGCGAGGCCCTGAGCCGGCGCCACCCTGGGATCGAGCTCGCGCCGCTTCCGGATGTGCTCGAAGCCCGCGCGCGCGCGGCGGTGCTCGCGCGGGTCACGAAGGCCGAATCCGGATGAGCGTCAGGGCGCCCGGCCTCCGGGGGACCCCGCAGGTGCTCGTGGGCATCGCGACCGTCGTCGGCGTCGCGGAGCTGGGCTTCGGCACGGTGGTCCCGCTGCTGCCGCTCTACCTGAAGGAGCGGCTCGGCGCGAGCGCCACCCTCGTGGGCGTCGTTGTCGCGATGTTCGCCGCGGTCGAGACGGTCTTCAAGACCACCTGGGGCGGCCTCGCGGATCGGATCGGGCGGCGTCCTGTGATCGTGGGCGGGCTCCTGCTGGCGAGCTGCGCCCCGGTCATCATGGCGGTCCTGCGGGTCCCGGCGCTGTTCATCCCGCTTCGGCTCGTGGACGGCACCGGCAGCGCCGCCGTGTGGCCCTGCGCGGCCGCCGCGATCGTCGACCGGACCCGGTCGGAGCGCCGTGCCGCGGCGATGGGCACGCTCAACATGTTCTTCCTGGCCGGGCTGGCGCTCGGCCCCACGCTCGGGCTCCTCGTCTCCGGGCGCGTCGGCGAATACCAGGCCGGGTTCTACACGGCGAGTGCGCTCCTGCTGGCGGCGGCGGGCGTCGCCGCGATCGTCTTCCGGGATCTGCCTGCGCCCCCCGCCGCGATGCCCTCGCGCGCCGGGGCACCGCCGGGCCGGCGGCGCCCCGGCGCGCTCGTGGCCGATATCCTCGGCACGATCCGGAGATCCCCGTCGCTCCTCGCGATGCTGGCCGTGGGATTCATTCAGATGTTTGGGGTCTCGCTCCTCGCCCCGATCATCGTCATCTACGCGCACGAGGTCGTGCGGCTCAGCGACCAACTGATCGGCCTCATCTTCCTCGTCTTGGTCCTGGCCGTCGCGATCGCCTCGGTCCCGGGCGGGCGCCTGGCCGACCGCATCGGCCGGCCGCGGACCGTGGCCTGGGGGATGGTGTTCGCGAGCGCGGGGATGTGGATGCTGCCCCTCGCCGGGGAGGGCCACATCGCGATCCTCGGCGTGACCGCGCTCCTGCTGGGGGGGAGCTACGCCGTCTCCTCGCCGGCCTGGCTCGCGCTGATGAGCGAGACGGCGCCGCCGGGCAGCACCGGCCTGGTGATGGGCGCCTCCGAGACGGCGCAGGGAGCCGGCTTCGTCGTTGGCCCGGTGCTGGGCGGGCTGCTCTATGACCACCTCGGCCCGCGGGCGCCGTTCGTGGGCAGCGCCCTCCTGCTCACGGCCGGCACGGCGCTCGCGGTGCTGACGCTCGGCCGGCGCGACCGCGGCCCGGCGTAGGCGCCGGCCGCGCCCTCGCGGGCCCGTCGCGGCCCGGCCTGGGCCGCCGGGTCCGGGAGCGTCTCCACGTTCGTGCTCGATCGCCCGATCGGCAGCCTGGCGGGAGGAATCCTGCAAATCGGTAAGAAGTTGGCGATGACGGGCCGCGGCTTCCGTTGTGACCTCTTCGTCCTCTCATCGCCGCGACGCTTGCCTCCCACCGATGGCACCCCGCGTACAGCCCGTCTCTGTAGGGCGCGAGGCGCAGGCATCATCAAATAGCACGAACCCCAGGAGGTGTCCGATGCCAAAGTACCTCATCAAGGCGTCGTATTCGGCGGACGGGACGAGGGGCCTCGTCAAGGGCGGGGGCGGCAGCGCCCGGCGAGCCGCAGTCCAGCAGATGATGCAGGGGCTTGGTGGCAGGCTCGAGGCCTTCTACTACGCGTTCGGAGACGACGATGCGTATGTGATTGTCGACGCGCCGGACAACGTCACCGTGGCCGCTGTGTCTCTCGCCGTAAACGCGTCCGGGGCGGTCTCCGCGAAGACCGTGGTGCTTCTGACTCCCGAAGAGATCGACGAGGCCACAAGGAAGACCGTGAGCTACCGCGCCCCTGGGCAGTAGACCCGAGCGGGGAGCGGCCGCAGGGCCGCTCCCCGGAGGCGCGCGCGATGCGGCGGCTCGTGCGGATCTGTGCGGTCCAGGGCCGCCGGAGCCTCCGTGAAGCGGAGACTCCGAGGAGAGCTGCACTTCCCGTCGATGGAGGGGTTCCAGCAGGCGGCCCGGTTCGAAGGCGCTCAGGAGGCGATCGCCGACGCCGTGGCTCGACAGGAGGAGCGCCGGTCTTCCTCATCGCCGGCGAGGAGAAGCCCGTTCCCTTCTAGGTACTGCACACCCTCACGGCGCGCGTGGGCCGATGGCAACCGAGGTCGCCACCGGCATCCATCGCTGCGGCACGCCGCTCGTCAACTGGTACCTCGTGAGCGCCCTGGACGGTGTGACCGTCGTCGATGCCGGTCTTCCGATAGGCCGGCGCTTCACCGTTCGCCTCCGGCACCTGGAAGAAGAGGCCGTGCAGGTGGAACGGATGGTCGAGCGGGGTCGCATCGATCGATGACATCCCACACCTGGCGCTCGCCCAGGCGCACCGGCTGCCCGTGACCTCGTTGCTTGACCCTCCCGAGCGGCACTGCCTATACTGGCATTGGATCTGCTCCTGTTACCCTCGACCCACTACATCCCGCGGAGGTGCGGCATGGAGCTCTCCGGCAAGAAAGTCGCGGTGCTGGCGGAGGACCACTACGAGAATCTCGAGCTATGGTATCCGGTCCTGCGGCTCCGGGAGGCGGGGGCGCACGTCACGATCGTCGGCCCAAAGGCGGGGGAGAGCTACAAGAGCAAGGAGGGGTACCCGGCCAAGGCGGACCTCTCGATGGACGACGCCCGCGCCTCGGAGTTCGACGCGGTCATCGTCCCGGGCGGCTATGCGCCGGACCGCATGCGCCGCCACCCGGCGATGCTGCGGTTGGTCCGGGAGGCGTTCGAGCAGGGGAAGGTGGTGGCCGCGATCTGCCACGCGGCCTGGGTGCCGATCTCGGCCGGGATCGTGCGCGGCAAGACGATGACGTGCGTCAGCGCGGTCAAGGACGACGTGATCAACGCCGGCGCGCGCTACGTCGACCAGGAGGTCGTGGTCGACGGGAACCTGATCTCGTCGCGGACGCCGCCGGACCTGCCGGCCTTCTGCCGGGAGATCATCAAGGCGCTCGCGGCGGCGAAGGTCGGGGCGCGCGCCTGATGCGCGCCCGCGGAGCCGTGCGGGACAGGGCCCACCGCGGACGCGGCGTCGGGCGCGGGCCGGTGCTCGGCCGGGCGGCGGTGAGCGCGGGGGAGCGCCGGAGCGGGCGGATGCGCCGCTCCGGTCCCCCGCGATGATCCTCGAGGGGTTCCCGGTCGGCCCGGTCGGCGCCAACTGCTACATCTTCGGCGACGATGGGACCGGCGAGGTGTTCGTGATCGATCCGGGCGACGAGCCGGAGCGCATCCTCGAGCGGCTCCGGCAGCTCGGGGCGCGGCCGGTCGCGATCGTCAACACGCACGGCCACTTCGATCACGTCCAGGGCGTGGACGCGGTGCGGCGCGCCACCGGCGCGCCGTTCTGGATCCACGAGGCGGAGCGCGAGGTCCTCGAGCAGGGACCGGCGCGCGCGCAACTCCTGTTTGGGATCTACGTGCCGCCCTCCCCGGTGCCCGACCGGTGGCTGGCGGACGGGGACCGTCTGGAGGTCGGCGGCCTCGCGCTAACCGTGAGGCACACGCCGGGGCACAGCCCGGGAGGGGTGTGCCTCCTGGGCGACGGCCTCGCGTTCGTGGGCGACACGCTGTTCGCCGGGAGCATCGGCCGGACCGACCTCCCGGGCGCCGACCTCGACACGCTGCTCCGGTCGATCGCGCGGGTGCTGCTGCCGCTGCGGGACGATACGGTGTGCTATCCGGGCCACGGGCCCGAGACGACGATCGGCGAAGAGAAGCGCACCAACCCCTTCATCGCGCCGCTCCTGCGCCGGGGGGAGGAAGGGCCATGATCACCGGCGTCGCTGCGTGGGGCCCTGTCGCGCTTAGGGTCGGGGCCGGTGTCGTGTTCCTCGTGCACGGCTATCCGAAGCTGTTCGGCCCGCAGCCCGGGCCGAGAGGGTTCGCCCAGTCTCTCCAGGCCCGCGGGTTCGCCCCGCCGCTCTTCTGGGCGTTCACGGTCGCGATCGCGGAGTTCGTCGGCGGCATCTTCCTGCTCGTGGGGCTCCTGACGCGTCTCGTCGCGCTCGTGCTGGCCATCGAGTTCCTGGTGATCATCCTCAAGGTGAAGTGGCCGAAGGGGTTCGGCGGGTGGGAGTACGACTGGACGCTGCTTGCGATGATGGTGGCGCTGCTGCTGACCGGCCCCGGGCGCTGGGCCCTGGATCACGCCCTGCGTCTGCCGCTGTGACAGCCGGCTAGCGGCAGGTGGCCCCGCCCCGCCTGCTGCTGGTGCACGGCGCCGGGGGGACGTCCCGCGGGTGGGACCCGCAGCGCCTCGCGTTTCCCGGTGCCGTGGCGCCCGATCTGCCGGGTCATGCCGCGGCGACGGCGGGCGGGGGGACTGCCGCGGGGCGGCCGGGCGCGGCGTACCGCCGCATCGAGGACTACGCGGAGTGGCTGCGGGCGACCGCGCACGCGCACGGCTGGCTCCCGGCCGTGCTGGCCGGGCATTCGATGGGCGGCGCGATCGCGCTCACCTACGCGCTCTCGTGGCCGGACGATCTCGTCGGGATCGTGCTGATCGCGACGGGCGCCCGGCTCCGCGTGGCCCCCGAGATCCTGACCGGCATCGCGGCCGACTACCCCGCCGCGGTGGAGACGATCATCGCGCGGTCCGTCTCCCCATCCGCCGATCCCCGGCTGGTCCGGCGTCTCCGGGAGGCGATGCTCGCGGTCCCGGCGGTCGTGACCGCGGCGGACTTCCAGGCGTGCGATGCATTCGACATGACGGGGCGGCTCGATGCGGTCCGTGCGCCGGCGCTCATCATCGCGGGCCGGGAGGACCGGATGACCCCCCCGCGGTACGCAGAGTACCTGCAGGCGCACCTGCCGCGCTCGCGCCTGGTCTGGATCTCCGGCGCCGGGCACATGGTGCACGTGGAGCGCCCGCGCGAGGTGAACGAGGCGATCCGCGGGTTCCTCGCCGAGCTCGCCGGGCGGGCACCGCGGTGAGTGGACGGCACCCCGCCCCCGCGGCGAGCGTACCGGGATGTGGCGATGGGGATACCTGGAGGTAGGAGGACGCGAGCCCGGGCTCCGCGAGCCGGCGCCCCGGGTGCTCGCGCAGGCAGCCTGGCACAGAGGGGGGCACACGCATGGGCACAGCCGGCAAGGCGATCGTCGAGCTGGACGTCGATCAGCTCATCACGGAGCTCACCAAAGACTACCTGGACGAGCTGCTGGCGTTCTACTCGTACTGGATCACGGCCCAGGTCGCCGAGGGGTTCCACGGCGAGGAGCTCGCGGAGCACTTCGACGAGGAAGCCAAGGACGAGCTCGGGCACGCCCGCAAGCTGGCGGAGCGCATCATCGAGCTGGGAGGCAGCCCGGTGGTTCACCCGAAGGACTGGGAGCCCGGCGCGCACGCGCCGTGGACCGCGCCGCGGGTCGACCGGAGCGACGCGGACGGGATGCTGCAGGACCAGATCAAAGCGGAGCGCGACGCGATCACCGCCTACAACAGGCTGGCCAAGATGACCTTCGGCAAGGACCCGGTGACGTATGCGCTCGCAAGCGAGCTGCTCGCGGACGAGGTCCGGCACGAGGAGTTCCTGGAGAACCTGCTCGGCCGGAGAGGCCGGGCGCACCTCGAGCCGCGGGAGCACGGGGAGCGCGAGCGGATACGCTAGGGCCGCCCCAACGCATCGCATCTCCGCAGCGCTGTGTCGGGGGCCTCGGCGGGCAGGAGCGCGCGCGGCCACCGGGGAATACCCGGCGGGGATGAGCACGGGGCTCGATCTCGCAGCGGTCCGCGACGCGTCTCCGCGCGAGCTGCGCCTGCGGATGCGCTCCGGGGCCTGGCGGGCGCCGACCGCCGGGCTGGCCCCGGGGTATGCCCAGGCGAACCTGGTCGTCGTGCCCCGCGCGATCGCGTACGATTTCCTGGTCTTCTGCCAGCGCAACCCCAAGCCGTGCCCTCTCATCGACGTGACCGAACCGGGGAGCCCGGAGCCGTCGCTTGCCGCGCCCGGGGCGGATCTGCGCACCGACCTCCCGCGCTATCGCGTGTACCGGCAGGGCAGGCTCGTGGCCGAGGAGGTCGAGATCACCCGGTACTGGCGCGATGACCTCGTCGCCTTCCTCCTCGGGTGCTCCTTCACGTTCGAGGCGGCGATGCAGCGCGCCGGCCTCCCGGTCCGCCACATCGAGGACGGCCGCAACGTCGCGATGTACGTCACGGCGCTCGCCTGCCGTCCCGCCGGCGCGCTGCACGGGCCGATGGTCGTCAGCATGCGGCCCGTGCCGGCGCCGGATGTGCCCCGAGCGGTGCTCGTCACGTCGCGGTACCCCCGCGCGCACGGGGCGCCGGTCCACGTGGGCGACCCGGCGGCGATCGGCGTGCGTGACCTGAGCCGTCCGGATTTCGGCGATCCTCCCCGGATCGCGCCCGGAGACGTGCCCGTGTTCTGGGCATGCGGCGTGACCCCGCAGGCAGTGGGGATGGCCGCCGGCGTGGAGCTGATGATCACGCACGCGCCGGGACACATGTTCATCACCGATCTGCGGGACGAGGACCTGGCAGCCGGCTGATCCGTGTCGCCGCCGGCACGCGGGCAGGCTCGAACCGCCCGCCGGCATCGGTCCGTACCAGAGAACGGAGGCGGCCGCGGCGCTCCCGCTCCGGCGGGAGGCCCGGGGATCGCACCGGTCCCGGGCGGGGGACGATCCCGCGCCCTGGATCGCGCGCGGCGGGCGCGGTCGGAAGACTGGGGGGGAGGGGGTCAGCGATGCGGCAGCGCGTAAAGCGACGGGAGCTTCTCAAGCTGACCGGCGGCGCAGCGGCGCTCGCCGCCGCAGGGTGGCGCGCCGGCCCGGCGGGGGCCCAGGCGGAGGAGATCAAGATCGGCGCGCTCTATCCGCTCTCGGGCTCGCTCGCGCGCATCGGCGCGGACATGAAGAAGGCCGTCGACATGGCCGCCGAGATCGTCAACACCGCGCGCCCGGACCTCGCGCCGCTTGTGCTCGCGGCCACCGCGGGACTGCCCCGCCTCGGCGGGCGGAAGATCCGCCTCGTCTGGGCGGACGCGAAGGACCCGGCGACCGCGCGGGCGGAGGCGGAGCGGCTCATCGATCAGGAGAAGGTCGTAGCCCTGATGGGCTGCTATGCGAGCGCGATCACGGCCACCGCTAGCCTGGCCGCGGAGACCCGGGGGATCCCCTTCCTGAACCCCGAGTCCTCCTCGCCCACCCTCACCGAGCGCGGCTTCAAGTGGTTCTTCCGCACCGGCCCGCACGATCGGACCTTCACCGAGATGTTCTACCGGATGTTCGCCGACCTCAAGAAGAAAGGCCGGCGCATCGCGAAGTTCGCGATCCTCTCCGAGAACACGGAGTTCGGGGCCACGGCGGCCAAGGTGGAGGAGGAGCTGGGCAAGCAGCAAGGGTACCAGATGGTCGCGCGCGAGATGTACACCTCGCCGCCCGCGAGCCTCGACGCCGAGCTGACGCGCATCCGGGCCGCTGCCCCGGATGTGCTCATCGCCAACGGCTACCTGATCGACGCCGTGACGACGATCAAGACGCTAAAGACGATGGGCTACGCCCCGCCCGGGATCGTCGTGCAGGACTCCGGGTACGTCGTGCCCGACTACCTGAAGGAGACGGGGAAGGACGGGTACTACGTGATCAGCCGGGCGTCGTGGGCGCTCGGCCTCGGTGTCCGCAAGCCGCTCGTCCGGAAGGTCAACGAGCTGTACCGCAGCCGGTACAACGAGGACATGGACGAGACGAACGCCCGGAGCTTCACCGGGTTGCTCGTGCTGGCCAACGCGATCAACCTGGGCGGCGGGACGAGCCCGACGCAGATCCTCCAGGGGCTCCTGCGCACCGATATCCCCGGCTCGGAGACGATCATGCCGTGGCAGGGGATCAAGTTCGACAAGAACGGCCAGAACGTGCACGCGAGCGGGGTCATGGTGCAGATCCTCGACGGCAAGTACAAAGTCGTCTGGCCGTTCGATCTCGCGGAGACGCCGATCGTCTGGCCGGCGCCGCCCTGGAACAAGCGCTGACCGGGCCGCCGGCCTCGGCGGGGCGGCGGCGTGGCCTGCGAGGCCGCCCACCGGCCCGGCCGGCCTCCGCGGAGGCGCCCCATGGAGCTTCTCCTCACCGCCTCGGTGGACGGCCTCGTCATGGGCCTCGTCTACGCCCTGGTGTCTTTGGGGCTGGGCCTGATCTGGGGCGTCATGGACGTGATCAACTTCGCCCACGCCGAGTACATGATGCTGGCGATGTACGCGACGTATTTCGCCGGGCGGTGGCTGCACCTCGACCCGCTCGGCGCGCTGCCGGTCGTCGTGGCGCTCGCGTTCGGGGCCGGAGTCGCGACGTACGTGGTGCTGATCCGCCGCATCGCGGGGGCGCCGGCGGTCACGCAGATCTTCGCGACGTTCGGCCTGCTGTTCTTCCTCCGCTACCTCGCGTTCGCGGTGTTCGGCCCGAACTTCCGGGGGATCTCCTGGCCGCTGGCGAGCGGCGCCATCGTGCTGGCAGGCGTGCCGGTCAGCGCGGCCAAGGCGATCGCCGGAGCGGCGGCCGTCGTCACCTTCGCGGTCCTCCACGTCTTCCTGCAGTACACGAAGGCCGGGAAGGCCCTGCAGGCGACGGCCCAGAGCCCCACCGCGGCGCTCGCGCTCGGGATCGAGGTGGAGCGGATGTACGCGCTGGCGTGGGGGCTGAGCATCGCCACCGCGGCGGTCGGCGGCGTCTTCCTCCTGCCCTTCTACCAGGTCAGCCCGACCGTGGGAGATGCGTTCCTCCTGATCACCTTCGCGAGCGTGGTGCTGGGCGGGTTCGGCAGCCTCTGGGGGCCGCTCGTGGGAGGCGTCGCGATCGGCTTGATCGAGGGCGTCGCCGGCACGATGCTCGCGCCGACGTTCAAGCTGCTCTTCGTGTTTGCGGTGTTTCTCCTCGTGCTCTTCATCCGGCCGGTCGGGATCCTCGGCGGGCAGCAGACGTGATGGCGACGGTCCTCACCGCCGCGGTGTGGGCCGCGCTCCTGCTCGTCCCGGCTGTCGTCCGCAACGCCTACTTCCTCAACGGGATGATCCTCGTCTTCATCTACGGCACCGCCGCCCAGGCCTGGAACCTCCTCGGTGGGTACGGCGGCCAGCTCTCGTTCGGCCACGCCGTGTTCTTCGGGATCGGGGCGTACGCCAGCACGCTGCTGCTCGCGCAGGCCGGGCTGAGCCCGTGGATCGGGATGTGGGCCGGCGCGGCCGTCGCGGCGGGGGTCTCGCTGCTCATCGGCTACCCGACGTTTCGGCTCCGCCGCCACTACTTCGCGCTGGCGACGCTCGCGCTCGCGGAGATCGTGCGGATCGTGTTCCTCAACTGGCCCCTCGTCGGGGCCGCGGTGGGGATGTACCTCCCCGTGCGTCTGATGAACCAATCCTGGGCGATGATCTGGAACACCAAGGGGCCCTACTACCTGCTGGCCCTCGCGCTCTTTGCGCTGGCGTGCGCCCTCGTGCGGCTCACCGACCGCGCCCGCCTCGGCGTGTACCTGCGGACGATCGACGAGGACGAGGACGCGGCCCAGGCGCTCGGCATTCCGGGGCGCCGGTACAAGCTGCTGGCGATGGGGCTGAGCGCGGCCCTGACCGCGCTCGCCGGCACCCTCTTTGCCCAGTACGTCCTCTACATCGACCCCTCTACGGTCCTGGACCCGTCGCGCTCGGTGCTGTTCGCGATCATGGCGCTGCTGGGTGGCCGCGGCACGGTCGTCGGCCCCGCGCTCGGGGCGGGGTTCCTGACGCTGCTCTCGCAGTATGGCGGGGGCACCCTGGGCGGGCTGGGGCGCGGGTACGACTACGTCCTCTACGGCCTGGCCATCATGCTGGTCGCGGTGTACGAGCCGCGGGGCCTGGTAGGGCTCGTGGAGCGGCTCCGGCGCTCCCGCGGCGCCCCCGCCGCCGGCCTGGGGCCGTCGCCGGTCGCGTCGCCCGCGACCGATCCCAGACCGGGGGGCGAGCGGCGGCCGCTGCTCGTGGTAGAGCGGCTCTCGAAGCGGTTCGGCGGCCTGGAGGCGCTGCGGGGTGTCGCGCTCGATGTCCGGCGGGGCGAGATCGTCGGGGTGCTCGGGCCGAACGGCGCCGGCAAGTCGACGCTGTTTGACTGCGTGACCGGGTTCCTGCGGCCGTCGGAAGGCGCGGTGCGCCTCGCCGGCGAGGGCGGCGAGCGCTCCCTCACCGGCCGCCCGCCGTTCTGGATCGCCCAGCAGGGGCTGAGCCGGACCTTCCAGTTGATCCGCGTCTTCCCGGGCCTCACCGTGCTCGAGAACATGCTCGCCGGCCAGGAGCACCGGGGCGAGCCGCTGCTCCAGGCCTTCCGCCCCAGCCCGCCCGAGGTGTACGCGCGCGCGCTCGAGCTGCTCCGGCTCGTCGGGCTCGAGGCGGCGCGCGACCTCCGCGCCGGCGCTCTCTCGTACGGGCAGCAGAAGTTGCTCGCGCTCGCGATGGCGCTGGTGCGCCGGCCCCGCCTCGTGCTGCTGGACGAACCGATGGCGGGCGTAAACCCCACGGTGGTCGAGCGCCTCCGGCAGCACATTCGCGCCCAGCACGCCGAGGGTGTGGCGTTCCTCATCATCGAGCACAACATCGAGGTGCTGATGGAGCTGGCCGAGCGGTTGTACTTCCTGGCCGAGGGGCGCGTCGTCGCCGAGGGGCCGCCCGAGGCGATCCAGCGCAACGAGGAGGTCCTCGGCCTCTACTATGGACGGTGAGGGCCCCCGCGGCGACGGGGCGCTGCTCGAGGTGGCGGACCTCCACGCGGGCTACGGGCAGCAGGAGGTCCTGCGCGGCGTCTCGCTTGCGGTGCGCCCCGCGGAGACGGTGTGTGTGATCGGACCGAACGGCGCCGGGAAATCAACGCTGCTCCGGGCGATCTTCGGGTTCCTCCGCCCGTCGCGCGGGGCGGTGACGTTCGAGGGCGCCTCCCTCGTGGGCCGCCGGCCCCCGGAGATCCTGCGGCGGGGGATCGCGTATGTCCCGCAGGGCGCGAGCGTGCTCCCCAACCTCAGCGTCGAGGACAACCTGATGCTCGCCGCCTACATCCGGCGGGACCGCGAGGTCGGGCGCGATATCGCGCGCCTGCTGGCTCTCTTCCCCGCGCTGGGCGCCCGCCGGCGGATGCGCGCCCGCACGCTGAGCGGCGGGGAGCGGCGGATGCTGGAGATCGCCCGCGTCCTCCTGCTGCGCCCGCGCCTCGTGCTGCTGGACGAGCCGACGATCGGCCTCGCCGGCGCGGCGACGGCGTTCATCTACGACCTGATCCGGGAGTTTCGCGGACAGGGCGTCGCGGTGCTGCTCGTCGAACAGAATGCACGCACGGCGCTGCGCAACAGCGATCGCGCGTACGTGCTGGACCAGGGCCGCGTCCGCTTCGAGGGCAGCGGCGAGGAGATCCTCGCCCACCCGGAGGTGCGGCAGGCGTACCTGGGGGGGCGCGCCTGAGCGCGGTCCGGCACGCCTCGGACACGACGGCGCGCGGCGCGCGCCGCCCGTGCACGCTCCGCGACGGAGGATGGGCATGCGTGAGGCCTGCTACCGGATCGGGGTCGACGTCGGCGGCACGTTCACCGATCTGATCGCCGTTTCCGAGGAGGGGGGCGCGCTGCTGCCGGTCAAGGTGCCGAGCACCCCGCGGGCGCCGGCGGACGGGGTGCTCGACGCGCTGGGCCGTGCCTTCGCCGCGCGCCCGGGGCGGGCGAGTTACGTCGTGCACGCGTCGACGATCGGCACGAACCTCTTCCTCGGTCAGATCGGGCTCGACCTGCCCCGGACGGCCCTCCTGACGACCGAGGGGTTCCGGGACGTCCTCGAGATCGGCCGCCAGCGCCGAGCGGAGCTGTACAACCTGTTCTACCGCAGGCCGCGGCCGCTCGTGCCCCGCCGGCTGCGCATCGGGATCCCGGAGCGGATCGACGCCGGCGGGGGCGTCGTCCAGCCGCTCGAGGAGGCGCGCGTCCGGGAGGCCGCCTCCCGCCTGCGGGAGGCGGGGGTCGAGGCCGTCGCGATCGTGTTCCTCCACAGCTACGCGAACTCCGCGCACGAGCGGCGCGCGAGAGACATCCTCCAGGCCGCGCTGCCGGAGGCGGTGATCGTGACGTCCTCCGAGATCGACCCGGAGTACCGCGAGTACGAGCGGGCGAGCACGACGGTCGTCAACGCCCTGCTCTCGCCGGTCGTCTCGCGCTACCTGCGGGGGCTCCGCAGCCGGCTGCCGCAGGAGGCGTCCGGGGCGCCCCTCTACGCGATGCAGAGCAGCGGGGGGATCACGACGATCGAAGGCGCCGCGGCCCGGCCCGGGACGATCATCGAGTCCGGGCCGGCCGCGGGGGTCGTCGGCGCCGCGGCGCTCGCGCGCCGCCTCGGATGCGACCGCGTGCTGAGCTTCGACATGGGCGGGACGACGGCCAAGGCAGGCGCGATCGTGGGCGGCCGCCCGCAGGTCGTGACCGAGTACGAGGTCGGGGGGACGGTCCACGCGGGGAGGATCGTGCGGGGCAGCGGTTATCCGGTGCGCTCGCCGTTCATCGACCTCGCCGAGGTGAGCGCCGGCGGCGGCACCGTGGCGTGGGTGGAGGGGAGCGCGCTGCGGGTCGGGCCGCTCAGCGCGGGCGCCGATCCCGGGCCCGCCTGTTACGGCCGCGGCGGCGACCGGCCGACCGTGACCGACGCGCACCTCCTGCTCGGGTGGCTGTCCCCGGAGGGCCTGCTCGGCGGCCAGATGCGCCTCGCGCGCGAGGCCGCGGAGCAGGCGATGGCCGCGGTGGCGCGGCCGCTCGGGCTGGGGCTGACCGAGGCGGCCGCCGGGGTCCTCGAGATCGTGAACGCGCAGATGGCGCGCGCGCTCAGGATCGTCTCACTGGAGCGCGGTCACGATCCGCGCGAGATGGTGATGGTGGCGTTCGGCGGCGCCGGGCCGATGCACGCGGCCGCGCTCGCGGACGACCTCGGGGTGCGGGAGGTGATCGTGCCGCGCCATCCCGGCCTGTTCTCGGCGGTGGGGCTGCTCGCGGCCGACCTCCGCGCGGATCGCGTGCAGAGCGTCATGCGGCCGATCGAGGCGGTCGAGCCGGGCTGGCTGGATCGCCGGTTCCACGGGCTCGACGCGGAGGCGCAGGCGGCGGTCCGGGACGGCGACGCGCGCCGGCAGGTCGTGGTGCAGCGCGGACTGGACCTGCGCTACGTGGGGCAGTCGTACGAGCTGACCGTGCCGGCCGGCGCCGACCTCGCGATGGTCGCGGAGGCGTTCCGCGCCCGGCACGCGGACATCTACGGCTACGCGCCGGCCCGGGAGCCGATCGAGGTCGTCAACGCCCGCGTGACGGCGTTCGGCATCATGCCGCCGTTGCCGCTGTGGGAGGCCCCGTCCGCCCCGCGCGCCGCGCACGGCCCGCAGGCGCGGCGCCGCGCGTACCTCGGCGGGGAGTGGCGCGAGGTGCCGGTGCTCCGCCGGGAGGCTCTCGTTCCAGGGGACGAGGTCGCCGGCCCGGCGATCGTGGAGGAAGACGACGCCACGACCATCGTGCCCGCCGGCTGGCGGTGCGCCGCGGGCGAGGCCGGGACGCTGCGCCTGCGGCGGGCAGCCCGATGAGGCCGCAGCGGGCGCTGCGCGCGCGGGACGCGGCCGCCGGCCGGCGGCATCCGGAGGGGAGGGCGGGGCGATGAGGCCGGATCCGATCACCGTGGAGGTCATCCGGAACGCGATGATCTACGCAGCGGAAGAGATGGGGCTCGCGCTGCGGAACGCGAGCTACTCCCCGAACATCAAGGAGCGCATGGACCACTCCTGCGCCCTGTTCGACGCGACGGGGCGCCTGATCGCCCAGGCCGAGCACATCCCCGCCCACCTGGGGTCGATGCCGCTCGGGGTGCGGAACACCGTGGCGCTGCTGCGCGAGCGGGACCAGCGTCCCGGCGACGTGTTCATCGTCAACGACCCCTACATCGCCGGCACGCACCTGAACGACATCATGATCATCCGGCCGGTGTGGTGGCAGGGGACGATCCTGGGGTACAGCGCCAACAAGGCGCACCACGTAGACGTCGGCGGCCGCACGCCCGGCAGCCTCAGCAGCGACGCGCGCGAGCTCGTCGAGGAGGGCGTGATGGTCCCGCTGCTCTCGATCGTCCGCGGCGGCGATGAGGTCCCGGAGACGGTCGAGATGATCCTGGCCAACGTGCGGTCGCCGGAGACCACGCGCGGCGACCTCCGGGCGCAGATCGCCGCCGCCTCGCTCGGCGAGCGGCGCGTCCTGGAGCTCGTCGAGCGGTATGGACCGGACCGCGTCCTGGCCGCGTGGGACGCGATCCTCGACCAGGGAGAGGCGCAGGCGCGCCGCGCGTTCGGCACGCTGCCGCCCGGCCGGTACGCCGCGGAGGACTGTCTGGAGGACGACGCGACGCCGGGAGGGCTGGTGTGGATCCGGGCGGCGGTGACCGTGGGCGAGGCGCGCGTCCGCGTCGACTTTAGCGGGACGGATCCCCAGGTGCCGCGGCCGATCAACGCGGTGTTCGGGGTGACGGTCGCCGGGACGGTCTACGCCCTCAAGGCGGTGTGCGACCCGTCCTCGCCGATGAACGAGGGCTGGCTGCGCCGGGTCGAGATCACTGCGCCCCCGGGTACGGTGATCAACCCGGTGCGGCCGGCGCCGGTCGGCGTGGGGAATACGGAGACCAACCAGCGGGTGGCCGATGTCATCCTCCGGGCGCTGGCGCAGGCTGTGCCGGAGCGTGTGCCGGCCGCCTCGAACGGGTCGATGAGCAACGTGACCGTCGGCGGCCTCGACGCGGCACGCGGGCGGAGCTGGACGTTCTACGAGACGATCGCCGGCGGAATGGGGGGGCGGCCCGGGCTCGACGGCGTCGACGGCATCCACTGCAACATGACCAACACGATGAACACGCCCATCGAGGCGATCGAGCAGGAGCTGCCGGTGCGCTTCCTGGCCTACGAGTTCCGGCCGGGGACGGGCGGCGCGGGGCGGTGGCGGGGCGGGTGCGGCGTCCGCCGAGCCTGGACGCTGCTCGCGGAGGAGGCGACGGTATCGATCTTGACCGAGCGCACGCGCGTGGCGCCGTGGGGCCTCGCGGGCGGGCAGCCGGGGGCGCTGGCACGCCACCTCGTGCGCCGCGCCGGCGGCGCGGAGGAGGTCCTGCCGCCCAAGCACACGACGCGGCTGCGCCGGGGAGATGCGCTCGTGATGCAGACGCCGGGCGGCGGCGGGTACGGGCCTCCGGAGGAGCGGGATCCTGAGGCGGCGCGGCAGGACGCAGCGGACGGCCTGCTCTGATCCCTCACGCGCCGCCGCGAGGCGATCCGCCGGACCGCGAGCGCGCTGCGTGGAGCGGTAGCCTCCCCGTCTTCACACCGCCTCCGCACTCCCTCCATCTCCCAGGCACAGGGGTGGAGCAGCGCCTCTCGATGCGCCGCGAAGAGACCCAGGTGCTTGCCCGGCCCGATCGAGGACCTGCGGACGCTGGCGACTGCCGAGGGTCCGTCGCCGATCCGGCAACGTGGTGACGACGCGGGATGCGTCCCTCTGGCTCTCGCCGGCCCGCCCGCGCGATAGTGGCCGCCGGTCGATGGCGGCTGCACACGCGACACGAGCGCCTCGATTGACAGGCGGCCCGTTCTGTGCTGAGATGGACGCGAGCGGGGCGCTTGCAGTGTTACGCCGGACCGCATATCGCTCCTCCGTAGGGGCAAACCCAGGGAGATCTGGGGACGCAAAGCCACGGGACAGGCCAGCGCTGCTGGCAAGTCGGCCGGGTTGCCAGGCGGGGCGTGGAGCCAGGACCTCCCGTGGCACGCGGGAGGTTCCTTGTCTCTGTATCCACCCTCCGTCGATGCCGCCCTCGCGCAGCATCCAGAGTCACGCAGCGAGACGCTGTACTCGGAAGGGAGGTGTCTCGAATGAGACGAGGGGGTTCGGCTCGGATCCTACGGCGGCTGGCTCTGGCCGCCTCCGCCTTCCTGATCGCCGGCGTCCCCTCAGCGTTCGCCGGCGCAGTCCTCACGTTGGGGTCGCCCGTCACGGTTTCCGGTCCCACACCGTTCACGCCCGGATGCAACGGCGCGCCGCAGACCGGCACGAACTTCCCCAATGCGGAGGTGGAGCCGTGGGTCGACATCAACCCGGTCAACGCGAGCAACATCGTGGCCGTCTGGCAGCAGGACCGGTGGTCGAACGGCGGCTCGAACGGCCTCCTCGCGGGCGTCTCGTTCGACGGTGGCGCCACCTGGACCAGGACGGCGGCGCCATTCGCCCGCTGTGAGGGCGGGACTGCGGCTAACGGCGGCAACTTCGAGCGCGCAAGCGACCCATGGGTGAGCTTCGGCCCTTCCGGCAGCGTGTACCAGGCTTCGCTCTCCTTCAACAACTCCAATTTCACCAGCGCGGTGCTGGTGAGCAAGTCGACCGACGGCGGCCTGCACTGGGGCAACCCGAAGACCGTGATCCTGGACACGGCCCCCACCGTCTTCAACGACAAGGAGTCGATCACCGCGGACCCCGGCAACGCGAACCTGGTCTACGTCGTGTGGGACCGGCTCGTCGTCCCGACGGCGCGCGCCCGGGGCGTGTCGTTCGAGCACGCCATCGGCTTTCGCGGGCCGGCGTGGTTCTCGCGCAGCACGGACGGGGGCGATACGTGGGCGGCGCCGCGGATCATCTTCGATCCCGGCGAGATCAACCAGACGATCGGGAATCAGATCCTCGTCCTCCCCAACGGGACCCTCATCGACGGCTTCAACCTGATCTTCAACGTCAGGGGCCTGCGGCAGCGGGGCTTCAACGTCGCGCTCATCCGCTCGACCGACAAGGGTGTGACATGGTCGCGCCCGATCATCGTGAGCAAGCTGCTCTCGCGGCCCGTCACCGACCCCAATACCGGTCAGGCGGTTCGGACCGGCGATATCCTGCCGGCGTTCGCGGTGGACCGCAGCAGCGGCACCCTCTACGCCGTCTGGATGGACACCCGGTTCAGCGGCGGAGTCAAGGACGACATCGCGTTCTCGATGTCCACCGACGGGGGCCTCACGTGGACGGCGCCGGTGAAGATCAACAAGACGCCCGGGAACGCGCCCGCGTTCACCGCCTCCGTGAAGGCCGGGCCCGACGGCCGGATCGCCGTGACATACTACGACTTCCGCTCCCTGGCCGCGGGGAACACCACCACACTGCCGACCGACTACTGGATGGTGAACTGCCTCGTCAACTGCACCGCCCCCGCGAGCTGGACGGAGCAGCACCTCGCCGGTCCGTTCGATATGATGCTCGCGCCGAACGCCGGGGGCTTCTTCGTGGGCGACTACGAGGGCCTGGGCGCCGCAGCCTCCGCCGTGTTGACATTGACGGACGTATTCCAGCCCGTTTTCGCCGCGGCGGTCTCGCCGGCGGATCCGACCGACGTCTTCACGCTGGCGGCGACGACGCCAGAGGTGAGATGAGCCCGTAGCCGGCGGAGCAGCTCTCGCCCCGGGCGCCACGCCGGACGAACGGCCCTGTGCATGAGCGCAAGGCGCGTATGCCGATGCCGCCAGCGGCTCGCAGGACTTGCGTCCTTCGCGTCAGGCGCAGCGCTCGTCTGCATGCTTCCCGAACCGCGCGAACCGGTACGGCGCCCTCGATGGGCCACTCCTCACCGAAAGACCCGTGGGACGACTGATAAGGATGAATGCGGCTCGACATCCGGTCAGGTGCCGGGGCGGATCTGGCGGTACACTGCCCACACCGCGCTCACATACCACCGTGTTTCGGCGTAGGGAGGGATGCCGCGGTACCGCCGAACGGCGCCGTCGCCCGCGTTGTATGCCGCGAGCGCAAGCCGCCAGTCGCGGAACTCCTGGTAGTACGCCCGCAGCATCGTCGCGGTCCCGACGAGGTTGCCCCAGGGATCGCGCGCGTCCACGCCGGCCGCGCGGGCGGTCCGCGGCATCAACTGCCCGAGGCCGGTGGCGCCGGCCCAGCTCGTCACGGCGTGATCGAAGCGGCTCTCGATGTACACGACCGCCGCGAGCAGCCACGGGTCGACCCCTTCCCGGCGGGCCGCGGTCACGACGTGCTCGCCGATCCACGCGGCCTGCGCCAGCGTGAGCCGCGGATTCGACGCCCGGGCCAGCGCCGCGATCGCCCTCGGCGTGCCCGCAACGGCCGCCGGCGGCCCCTGGCGGAACACGCTCAGCCGGCGTAACCAGCCCTTCGTGACTCGCTCCTGGAAGAACGAGTGCGGGCGCCGGAGCCCTTCGCGGAAGTAGGCCTCGGCGTCCTGGATCCGGCCGGCGGCGGTCGCGGCGATACCCGCCCAGATCGCGGGGAGCGCCGACTGCGAGCGCTCCTGCGCCAGCCGGGCAAACACAGCGAGCGCCCGCGCCGGCGCGCCGGCGCGGTATGCGTCGATGCCGTCCTGGAGGGACGCTGGGGCGCTCGGGCCCTCCCCGGCCCAGGCCGCGATCGCGCCGAGGCCCAGGAGCGCGGCGAGCGTGGCGGCTACGCCCCGAGAGGCCCGGCGGATGCTGCGCACGAGGCCGTCGGTTGTTCGGGCTGATGGGTGTGCATCGCGCGTGCGACCTCACGCCTCGTGGGGGGCGGCGTCGCACACTCTGTGTGCCCAGCGGGGGCGGCGACGATGACACCCTCGTGCGCGAGCCACGCGCGCGAGCTTGCACAAACGTTCCCCGAATCCCGCCTCGAATCTCCGCGCGGGGCGCTTCAAGTTCCACGCGACGGGCTGGATGGAGGCGATGCCGGGTCATCGCTGGCTGGCGGGCGCTGCGGGGGTCGGGCGACTACGATCCGGACCGCGGGCGGCCCTCGCGAACTTCCACCCCGAGCATCCGCTCCCACACCTTGACGAGCGCCACGGTGTCCTCCCCGTCCAGGCCGAGGGCGCGGGCGATCGTGTAGGTGAGCAGCGCCGCCGAGGTCACGGGCAGCGCCAGCCGGACCTCCTGGGCCATCTCCTCGGCGAGCCGCAGATCCTTGTGCGCGAGGTCCACGCGAAACGCCGGCGCGAACTCGCGGCTGAGGATGCGCTGACCGCGGCTGGGGATCGCGTTGGTGGCGCCGGATCCTGCGGCGAGCGCGGTGATGAGCTGCGTGGGGTCGAGGCCCAGGCGGACGCCGAGGGGCAGCGCCTCCGCGAGAACGGCCATGGAGGCGAGCGAGAGCATATTGTTGAGCAGCTTGGTGACGTGCCCGGCCCCGGTCGCGCCCATATGGAAGATCGCGCGTCCCATCGCCTCGAGGGCCGGTCGGATGCGCGCGAGCGCATCCTCGGGTCCACCGACGTAGATCGTCAGCGTGCCCTCCCGGGCGCCGCGCACGCCGCCCGTGATCGGTGCGTCGAGCATCGCGATCCCACGGGCCCGGAGGCGCTCCGCGAGCATGCGCGTCGAGGCGGGGCGGCTCGTCCCCATATCGACGAACACGCTCCCCGCCCGGCCCGATGCGAGCACGCCGCCCTGCCCCAGGACGACCTCCTCGACCTCCGCGGAGGAGGGAAGACAGGCGATGACCACCGGGCACTCCGCGAGCAGGTCGGAGAGGGAGGCGGCGACGCGTGCGCCCTGCGTTTCGAGCTGCCGGGCCGGCTCCCGCCGCCGGTGCACGAGGGTGGTGACCGCAAACCCCTTGCGCAGGAGGTTGGCCGCCATGGGCTGGCCCATCACGCCGATGCCGACGAAGCCGATGCGCTCGGTCATGGACGTACGGCGAACCTCGCCTCTGGTCTCCCGGCGGCGGCCGCTCCGAATGTGGCTCGGTCGCCGGCGAGCGTCCGCGATCGTTCACAGCTTCGGACCGGAGGGCAGGGCTTCCTGTGCGAGAGCACGTATCCCTCTGCGGAGTCCGTGCACCACGCCGGAGGCATCTGCGGCCACGAAGGAGGACGACGCGGGAGGGATGCTATGGCGCGCGCCACCGATCTCGACACCGAGCTGGGACAGAGCTTCGGACGGTCCACGACCGGCGACGGCGCCGCCGGTGTCCAGGCCGCCCCGATGGGGCGATGGCTGCCGTAGCCTCGTACGGCGGGCGCCTCGACTGGCGCCGGACCATCGCCTACATCGACCACAACGGGACCGAGATGGAGCGCGCGCGGCTGCGCGGCATCCTCGGGCGGCCCCGGCCCGGCGCCAAGGTGATGCGCGCGCTTGAGGCGCGGCAGAACGACGACGGCGGGTTCCCGCACGGGATGGTCCAGGGCCGCCTCTCGACGATCGAGGCGACGACGACCGCCCTGCGGTGGTTGGACGATCTCGGGCTGCGCTCCAGCCCCTACGTCGAGCGCGCCCTCACCTTCCTGCTCGCCGCCCAGCGTCCCGATGGGTCGTGGGACGAGCCGCCCGGGCTGATGCGGTACGGGCCGTCCCCCCGCCTCCTGCCCGGCGATCCACGCGTGCGGAGCCTCTTGACCGCGCTCGTGGGCTTCTGGCTCGTGCGGCTCGGGCATCGCGGCGACGACGCGGTCGCGCGGGCGATGGCGTACCTGCGCGCCCGCCAGGCCACGGACGGGCGATTCGTAGGGTTCCTGCCAGCGACGTGGCTCGCCGTGGCGGTGTTCCGATTGGGCGAGGGAGCGCAGTCGGCGGCCGCGGCCCGCGGGCTGGAGGCGCTTACGGCGGTGGCGCCGGAGCGATGGCCTCCCGGCTGGCTGGCCGGGATGCTGAACTGCCTCGGGGATGCCGGCGTTCCCGCGGATCCGCTCCCGGTCCGGCAGGGCCTCGCGCGGCTCGCCGCTCTGGCCCGGCCGGACGGGTCGTGGTTGTCCGAGGAGGGCGAATTCCACCACGTGGAGGTCACGCTGCAGGCGCTGCGGGCGCTGCTCCTCTACGATGCCGTCTCGGGCGACGCGGAGCCCTCCGAGCCGGCGGCCGGGCCGGATATGGACGCCGCGACGTGACGGGCGCCGCGCCCTCCACCGAGCAGGCCCCGAGGGCGCGAGGGCAAGCTATACTGGAGACGAGGGGTACTCCGATGAGCGAGCAGCTGCTCAAGCAGATACAGGGCGTGGTCAGCGAGGCGATGGAGGAGCGCCGCGGCCTCGTCGTCTACTCCCGGCTGGAGCCCGTGGAGCTGGACCGGCTCGCCCGGCGGGTGGAGCGGGACGCGCTCGAGAAGATCCGCGGGCTGCTGCCCGAGGAGACCACCGATCAGCGCGTGCTCGGGCTGCGCAACCGCCTGCAGCGGATGCTCGAGGAGCTCGAGGAGCTGGGGGAGCAGGGACAGATCCATGAGCGCAGCCGGCAGATGCAGAACGACGAGATCGTGTGGCAGGCCTTCGAGGATATCGCCTGGATGGTAGGGGTGCAGTAACCGGGGCCGTTACCGCCGCCGGCCGCCGCGCTTGGCCTCGGTATTGCGCTTCAGGTCGAGGAGGCGCTCCTCGCTCTCCTTCATGAACTTGGCCAGCTTTTCCTCGAACGTCGCCTTCGCGCGGATCCGAGCCTGGCGCTCCGCGGGGTCCAGGGCCTGCTTGACCGAGAGATCCAGCTTGCCCTTCTCGTTGTACCCGAGGACCTTGACTTTGACGCGCTCCTGCTCCTTCAGGTAGTCCCGCACGTCCTTGACGTAGGTGTCGGCAATTTCGGAGATGTGGACGAGGCCGCTTTTGCCGTCGGGGAGCTCAACGAAGGCGCCGTAGTGGGTGATCTTGACGACGACGCCTTCCAAAATCGTGCCCGCTTCAAGGCTCATACCAGGGACGCAGTCCCTCCTTCGCTCAGCAATGCGCAGGAGATTATAGCCTACCCCCCGGGGGGTGTCAAGGAATGGAGCCATCCGCGCGCCCACTCGAGGATCGCGCGCAGCCGAGCGGTCCATGCGGACCGGCCGGCCGGCGCCGCCCCGGGCGCACGCGCGTCGATCCGGCCGGCGGCCGCCTCCGGCTTGGCCTCCTCTGCCGGGGCGGCGCCGGGGGGATGCGCGCCCGCAGCGGTGGTCGCGCCGGCGCCGTGGCCGGCCGGCACGATCAGCAGCTCGATCTCCCCCGGGCGCACCAGCCCGAGCTGCTGGCGGGCGAGCCGCTCGATGTAGCGGTCGTCCGTCTGCAGCCGGTGGATCTCTTCGCGGAGCAGCTCGTTCTGCGCGATCAGGGCCCGGCGCCGCTGCTCCAGCCGCGCGGCCTGGCGCGCCAGCGTGTAGGTGCGCGCGTACTGGGTCGATAGCGCGACCATCATCGCCGCCATCACGCACACGGCGATCGCAGCCACGAGCCGCTGCAGGGGGGCCGGCTTCCGGCGTCGCGGCCTGGCGGACCCCCCCGGCGGGCACGCCGCGGTCCGCTCGTGGCCGGCACCCGGTGCGCCGGATGCGCGCCGTGCGGACCCACCGGGGCGCTGTGGGATCACCGGGGGACGACCGGCCCCAGGCGGTGCCGCGGGCGCGGCCACATCCAGGGCACCGCGAGGGCGGCCAGCGCGGCCAGCAGGACGGGACGGGCGCGCTGCCACAGGTCGAACGCGCGAATGACCGCCAGCCAGAACGGCGTGAGCGTTCCATCGTGCTCGAGGTGGAACCACGCCAGCGCGACCTGCCGGAGGTAGCGCGCCGTTTCGGGGAACGGCGGCACGCCCCGGTGGTGGACGACGGTGCCCGCCCCGGCGTTGTACGCGGCGACGGCCAGCACGACGTTGCCGCCGAACCGGTCGAGGAGCCGCCGCAAGTAGGTGGCGCCGACCTCGAGGTTGGCGGCCGGGTCGTTCATGCAGGGCGGGGCCGGGCCCACCGTGGCCCCGCAGGCCGCCGCGGCATCCAGCTCCCGCCACGTCGCGGGCATCACCTGCATCAGGCCGTAGGCGCCGCGCGGGGAGCGGGCCTCGGGATCGAAGCCGCTCTCCGCGGCGACGACCGCCGCGAGCAGCGCGGGGTTGAGGTGGTGCGCGACCGCGGTGCGGTTGATCAGATCGGCGTAGGGCACGCCGTGCACCGGCCGCGGACGCGCGGCGCTGCGCGCAAACTCCGCGACCGCCGTCCGAACGTGGACGGTCGTCAGGTAGACGACGGTGAGTGTGAGGAGGAGGGCCGCCGCGCACAGCGCCGCGTAGAGCTCGGTCCATCGCGGCGCCCCTCCCGTGCGGCGACGGATGGCCATGGATGCGTCTCAGGTTCTGGGCGCGCGGCCGGATTCCTGCTCTCGCCCGGATCCCGCCGCGCGCCGGGTCAGCGCCGCGGCGCCCGGGAAGCGCGCGGCGCCGCCCAGCGCCGCCTCGATCCGGAGCAACCGGTTGTACTTGCAGACGCGCTCGGATCGGGCGGGGGCGCCGGCCTTGATCTGCCCGACCCCCGTGGCGACCGCCAGATCGGCGATCGTGGTATCCTCCGTCTCCCCGGATCGGTGCGAGATGATCGCGCCCCATCCGTGCCCGCGGGCGGCATGGATCGCCTCGAGCGTCTCGGTCAGCGTGCCGATCTGGTTGGGCTTGATGAGCACCGCGTTGGCGGCCCCCCGCTGGATCCCCTGCCTGATGCGGGCCAGGTTGGTGACGAACAGGTCGTCGCCCACGAGCTGCACCCGGCTCCCGAGCCGATCGGTGAGCGCCACCCACCCGTCCCAGTCGTCCTCCGCGAGCCCGTCCTCGATCGACACGATCGGAAACCGGTCGACGAGGTCGACGTAGTACGCGACCATCTCGGCGCTCGACCGGCGGGCCCGCCCGCCATCCAGCGCATACCCCCCATCCGCGAAGAAGCTGCTGGCCGCGGGATCGAGGGCCAGCGCGATATCGCGCCCGGGCGCGAGCCCTGCCCGCTCGATCGCCGACACCAGGAGGTCGAGCGCCTCCTCGTTGCCCGAGAGCCGCGGTGCGAACCCGCCCTCGTCGCCCACGCCGGTCACAAGGCCCCGGTCGCGGAGCAGGCGGCGCAGCGCGTGGTACGTCTCGGCGCCCATCCGGAGGGCCTCGCTGAACGCGGGCGCGCCCCACGGCACGAGCATGAACTCCTGGAAGTCGAGCCCGTTGTCCGCGTGCTTGCCGCCGTTGATGACGTTCATCAGGGGAACGGGCAGGGTCACGGCCTCGTCCCGGGCCAGATACCGGAAGAGCGGGAGACCGCGGTCGGCCGCGGCCGCGCGGGCGACGGCGAGGGAGACGCCGACGATCGCGTTGGCGCCGAGCCGGCTCTTGTTGGGCGTGCCGTCCGCGTCGCACAGCGTCCGGTCGATCCCCGACTGGTCCAGCGCATCGCGGCCGAGGAGGAGCGGCGCGAGGGTCTCCCGAACGTGCGCGACAGCCCGGCGGACGCCGAGGCCGCCGTACCGCGACGGGTCCCCGTCCCGCAGCTCCAGCGCCTCGTGGATGCCGGTGCTGGCCCCGGAGGGAGCCGCGGCGCGCCCGCATGCGCCGGAGTCGAGGGTGACCTCGACTTCCACCGTCGGATTTCCACGCGAGTCCAGGATCTCGCGTGCCCTCACCGCCTCGATCAGCGACACGGACAACCTCCCTCGGCCGCGTCCTCCCACAGGCCGCGTCGGCGCGCCGCGGCGCGTGGGAGGCTACGTCCCGGCGTCCTCGAGTACCTCGCAGCAGTCCTCCGCGCCGTGCGGGGCGCCGCGGTCGGGAACCCGGCGCACCCGTACACGGATGCGGCGGCCCGCGACCTCCACGCTCACGACATCCCCAGGTCGCACCGGCGCGGCGGGAGGCGCCGCCCGGTCGTTCAGCGTGACCCGGCCCGCGCGGCACAGGCTGTTGGCCAGCGCCCGGCGGCGGATCAGCCGGCTGACCTGCAGGAACTTATCGAGCCTCACGCCACAGGGCGAGCAGCTCGTCGGCCGTGTATTCTCGCAGGGACTGGCCGGACGCGCGCGCCCTGGCTTCCATGCGATCGAACCGCTCCCTGAACCGGGCGCACGCCGCCCGCAGCGCGAGCTCGGCGTTCTGGCCCAGGTAGCGCGGGAGGGCGGCGGCGGCGAACAGCAGACCGCCCAGCGCCGCCTCGACGGCCTGCGGCGGAGAAGCCACCGCGGCACGCTCGAGCTCGTCGAGCCGCTCGCGGACCGCGCGGATCGCCCCGGCGAGGTCGGGCCACGCGACCCCGCGCTCGGCCGCACGCGTCTGCATCTGCTGCGCGAGCGCGAGCGCCGGCAGCGTGCGCGGGAGGCCGCTGAGGGCGCCCCCGGGCTGCCCGGCCGCGCCGGCTTCGGCCGCCGCGCCTCCGGCGTCGGGCCCCGCGTGCGCCTGCGCACGCTCCTCTTCCTTGATCCTCTCCCACCGCGCGAGCACCGCGTCGGGCGAGGCCGCCCGGGCTCCCCCAAAGACGTGCGGATGTCTGCGGATCAGCTTCTCCGCGAGCCCCCCCACGACGTCCTCGATCGTGAAGCGGCCGTGCTCGGAGGCGATCTGGGCGTGGAAGACGACCTGCAGCAGCAGATCGCCGAGCTCCTCGCGCAACCGCCCCGGCGCGCCGTCCTCGATCGCCTCGAGCGTCTCGTAGGCTTCTTCGAGGAGGTACGGCCGCAGCGAGAGGTGGGTCTGCTCGCGGTCCCACGGGCATCCGCCGGGGCCGCGCAGGCGCGCCATGAGCTCGACGAGCTGCGCGAACGCCCGCCCGCGACGGTCGGGCATCAGCGCGCTCCCCCGAGGGGCGCCCGCTCACGCTCGATCCCCGGGGCGGGCGCGCCGGTGCCGGCGGCGCCCGCGGCGAGCCTCTCCAGGATCTCTCCGATCAGCCGCACCGTCTCCTCGAACGGGGCGCCGTCCGTGCGGATCAGCACGCCCTCCGGCGTGAACCGCACGCGATCGTGGGGCCGCGCGAGCAGCGCCTCGACCACGCCGGCGCCCACCTCGGCGTCGGCGACGCGCAGCAGCACGTCGGCGCGCTCCCGCGAGATCGCCGTCACCCCGGCACGACGCGCCAGCACGCGCAGGCGGAGCACCTCGGCGAGGTGCCGGGCGGGCGGCGGGAGCGGGCCGTACCGGTCCCGCAGCTCCGCGACCGCGGCGTCCCACTCCTCGAGCGTCCCGGCCGCGGCGAAGCGCCGGTAGGCCGCCATTCGCTGGCCGGGCGACGGGATGTACGTCTCGGGCAGGTAGGCGTCCGCGTCGAGGTCCACCGCCACCTCCGGAGGCTCCTCGACGATCTCCCCGCGGACTTCGCGGACCGCCTCGTCGAGCAGGCGCATGTAGAGATCGAGCCCGACGGCGGCGAGGTGCCCGTGCTGCTCGGGCCCGAGGATGTTCCCGGCGCCGCGGATCTCCAGGTCGCGCATCGCGAGGCGGAGCCCGGACCCCAGCTCGACGAACTCGCGCATCGCCACGAGCCGCTGCTCCGCCTCGGGCGTCAGCCGCGCGTGCTGCGGGTAGAGCAGGTACGCGTACGCCTGCCGATCCCCGCGGCCGACGCGGCCGCGGAGCTGGTAGAGCTGGGCCAGGCCGAGCAGGTGTGCGTCCTCGATGATGATGGTGTTCACGCGGGGGATGTCCAGCCCGATCTCGACGATGGTCGTGCAGACCAGGACGTCGTACCGCCCGCCCAGGAAGTCGAGCATCACCCGCTCCAGGCGCGCCTCCGGCATCCGGCCGTGCGCCACGGCCACGCGCGCCTCCGGTACCGCGGCGCGCAGGCGCCGGGCGGCCCGCTCGATCGTCTCCACGCGGTTGTGCACGACGTAGACCTGGCCGCCGCGCTCGAGCTCGCGCCGGATGGCATCGCGCACGAGCTGCGGGTCGTCCTCGCGGATATAGGTGAGGATCGGCTGCCGCGCCTCCGGCGGGGTCTCCATCACCGAGAGATCCCGGAGGCCGGCGAGGGACATCTGCAGCGTGCGCGGGATCGGCGTGGCGGTGAGCGTCAGCACATCCACCTGCGTCCGGAGCTGCTTGAGCCGCTCCTTGTGCCTGACGCCGAACCGCTGCTCCTCGTCGATGATCACGAGGCCGAGCGAGCGGAACGCGACGGACGGGTGGAGCAGGCGGTGGGTTCCGATCAGCACGTCCACGGCCCCCGCGCGGGTCGCCTCCAGGATCGCCCGTTGCTCGCGCGGCGTGCGGAACCGGCTCAGCATCTCCACCCGGACGGGGTACGGCGCGAATCGTTCGCGGAACACGGTGTAGTGTTGCTGGGCGAGGATCGTCGTCGGCACGAGGACCGCCACCTGCTTGCCGTCCATCACCGCCTTGAACGCGGCCCGCAGGGCGACCTCGGTCTTGCCGTAGCCGACGTCCCCGCAGACGAGCCGGTCCATCGGCCGCGGGGCCTCCATGTCCCGCTTCACGTCGTCGATCGCCTTCTGCTGGTCGGGCGTCTCCTCGTACGCGAACGCGTCCTCCAGCTCGCGCTGCCATGGGGTGTCCGGGGCGAACGCGTGTCCGCGCGCGCGCTCCCGGGCCGCGTAGAGCTGTAGGAGGTCGCGCGCCATCTCGCGGGCGCGCTCCCGGACCCGCCGCTTCTCGCGCTCCCACTCCGTGCCGCCGAGCCGGTGGATCTGGGGCGCCTGCCCGTCCACCCCGACGTACCGCTGCACCAGGTTGATCTGATCCGTGGGGACGTACAGCGCGTCCCCCTGGGCGTACTGGAGGTGCAGGTAGTCCCGTTCGCTCCCGCCGATCGCGAGGCGCACCAGCCCGCGGTACACACCGATCCCGTGGTGGACGTGCACGATGAGGTCCCCCGGCTCGAGCTCCGTCCAGCTCCCCAGCCGGGCGCCGTCCCGGACCCACCGCACCGCCCTGCGGCGCCGGCGCCAGCCGAGGATCTCGCCGTCGGTGAGGACCACCAAGTCGTCGAGCGTGAACCCCTCCGTCAGCGCCTGCGGGACGATCGCGACGGTGCCCGGCGCGGGAGGCTCCCGGAGGTCCTCCACGACGCCGGCGGGCACCCCGTGCTCGGCGAACAGCTCGCTCATCCGGTGTGCCTGCCGGCTCGATACGACGACGCGCCGACCGGCGGCGAGCCAGCGGCGCACCTCCTGCGTCACGCCCTCGATCTGGCCGGCGAACGATTCGACGACGCCGGACGGCAGGTCGACCGCGCGCTCCCCGAGCGGCCGGCGCAGCGTCGAGATGGAGAGCGCGCGGTGCCGGGCGAGCGCCTCCTCGATCGTCTCCCAGGGCACGAGCCCGGGCGGTGTCGAGGGCGCGATCCGGCCGGCCTCGATGGCGCGTGCGCGCGCGGCGCCGGCCTGCGCGTGCAGCGCCAGGGCCTGCCGGGATATCTCCGCGGGCTCGTCGAGCACGCAGACTGCGTCCTCGAGCGCGTCGGGGAGGGTCGGGCCCGCCGCGCCGGGCGGACGCGCGGGAAGGACCACCGCGGCATCGAGCGCCGCGGTCGTGAGCTGGGTCTCCGGGTCGAACGCCCGGACCGACTCCACGTCGTCGCCGGTCCACTCGATCCGCACGGGACGCTCCGCCGTGGAGGGGAAGACGTCGAGCAGGCCGCCGCGCACCGCGAGCTGTCCAGGGGCGCGGACGAGGTCCGTCCGCTCGTACCCTCCGGCGGCGAGCCGCGCGACCGCGTCTTCGAGCCGGAGGCGCGCGCCCGGCCGGACCTCGAGGCGGGCGCCGGCCACCCACGCGGGGTCCGGCAGCGGGGAGAGGAATCCGGCCGGGGACGCGACCACGATGATGGGGACGCGGCGCCGGATGGCCTCCAGCAGGCGCTGCCGCTCGGCCTCCGCCGCGACAGAAGGAGGGTCCTCCGGGGCGAGCGGCTCCCAGAGGCCGAGCAGGTGGATCTCCGCCGTGCCGGCCGGGAGGAACGCCGCAAGATCGTCGGCCAGCCTCTCCGCTTGCTCCCGATGCGCGGCGAGGACGAGCCACCGAGAAACGTGGTCTCGCGCCGCCACGATCAGGGCGGCGGCGAGGCAGGCCTTGGCCGCGCCGGCCGGCCCGGTCACCCAGGGACGCCGGCCCTCGATGAGTTGCTCATAAACAAGGAGAAACTCCCGTCTGCGCTGCAGAAGCGGGAGCACCCCGGATGCCGCCACGAGTCGAAACCTCCGCCCGACCATTGTACGGGCCGCGCCCGCGTGCGTCAACCGAGCGAAGTGCCTCAAAATTATCGACACCGAAGAGCGAATTGTTGCCTCAAAATGCCGGTCACCGGCACCCAGGAGGCAACGTGGGTCCTCTCAGTGTACGGGAATACGCCGCATCCCTTCGTCCTCGCT
>Ga0209810_1001052_pt1 | contig 46902 bp, 55 predicted proteins | sample Coa_R1_7_FD_187159 | JGI IMG/M metagenome (GOLD analysis project Ga0209810, IMG submission 187159) | Surface soil microbial communities from Centralia Pennsylvania, which are recovering from an underground coalmine fire - Coalmine... | ecosystem: Environmental > Terrestrial > Soil > Unclassified... | reverse complement strand
GGGATAACATAAATATGGATGTGGAGTTGATATCACCCGTGGCGATGGAAGAGGGGTTGAGGTTTGCAATAAGGGAGGGTGGTAGGACTGTTGGGGCTGGTGTCGTTACTAAAATTATTCAATGAGGATTCTTAGGATATAAAATATGAATCGTGCTTCTAAGATCAGGATAAAGTTAAAGTCGTTCGATTACAGATTGCTTGACAAATCCGCAAGGGAAATTGTAGAGACGGCGAAGAGGACGGGGGCACGAGTAGCAGGTCCGGTTCCGCTTCCTACTCACATAGGCCGCTACTGTGTGTTGAGATCTCCTCATGTAGATAAAAATTCAAGAGAGCACTTTGAGGTGAGGACCCACAAGAGGCTCATTGACATACTCGAACCTACTCAGCAGACAATAGATGCCCTTATGAAACTCGATCTAGCTTCGGGAATTGAGGTTGAGATAAAACTTACCGGATCATAAAAATTTAATAGTTGTCACGAGGGCACAAAGTTTAAACGGGATTATATAAAATGATAGAGGGATTAATAGGTAGAAAAATTGGAATGACACAGATGTTCCTTGATGATGGAACGCTTTCGGCAGTTACGGTAATAGAGGCTGGACCGTGTTTTGTAGTTCAAAAAAGAACCGCTGGAGAGGATGGGTACGAGGCTATTCAAATTGGGTTTGAAGAGGTAAAACCCCAAAGAGCAACGAAGCCCATTCTTGGACACTTTAAAAAAGCCGGTGTCCCGCCCGTAAGGTTTTTAAGGGAGTTTAGAATCATCAATGGCAAGACCGATGATTATAAGTCGGGTGATATAGTTAAAGCGGATATTTTTAAAGAAGGTGATATTATAGACGTTACGGGAAAGAGCAAAGGAAAGGGATTTGCGGGTGTTATGAAGAGGCATGGCTTTCAAGGACAGCCCGATTCTCATGGAGGCATGTCTCACAGAAAACCGGGGTCGGTCGGTCAGCATTCGTACCCAGCGAGGGTATGGAAAGGGCTGAAAATGGCGGGACATATGGGGGCTAAAAGGGTTACTATGCAGGGACTCCGCGTCGTGAAAGTAGACCCTGAAAGGAACCTCGTGATTGTAAGGGGCTCTGTCCCAGGACCCGATAATGGTATGGTAATTTTAAAGCACACAACAAGGGGAAGACGTGAAAGCTTATAGTTCATAGCTCATGGTTTATAACCTACTATCAACTATGAGCCATAAGCTATCAGCTAAATAATTACAGGAAGGTAAAAAGTGCCGCAGTATAATGTTTATGATTTAGAGAAAAACACGGTTGGCGTATTAGAGCTTAACTCGGAGATATTTGAAGCTCCGATAAGAGAGCATCTATTTTACTATGTAGTAAACTGGCAATTGGCTAAACGTCGGGCCGGCACCGCTGCAACCAAGACAAGGGGCGAGGTGAGCGGTGGCGGGAAAAAGCCCTGGAAGCAAAAGCATACAGGACGCGCCCGTCAGGGGAGTACAAGGGCGCCCCAGTGGAGAAAGGGAGCGATAATCTTTGGACCTCAGCCGCGAGACTGGTCTTATAATATCCCCAAGAAAGCAAGGCGCGAGGCGTTAAAGAGTGCACTTTCCCTAAAACATAAAAACGGCAACTTAGTGATTCTTAAAGACTTTAATCTTTCCCAAATAAAAACAAAGCAGATTGTGAACTTTCTCAAAAAATTTGAATTGGATAGAGCTTTAATACTTGTAGATGGAGATAATGAGAATCTTAAAAAGTCGGCGAGGAATTTAGAAGGCGTCAAGGTTCTAAAGGTGGACGGACTTAACGTTTATGATTTGCTTAGATTCAACGCCGTTATCATGACTCAGGATTCGGTTGTGAAGGTTCAGGAGGTACTTAAACGTTGAGAGAGCCGGGAGAAATAATAAAACGTCCTCTTATCACTGAGAAATCATCCTCTATAAAAGATACGAACTGGTATATATTTGCGGTTGATAATAGGTCTAATAAAAAAGAGATAAAAGAGGCGGTTGAGAAGCTGTTTAAGGTCAAGGTAGATAGGGTAAGAACGGTTACTTTGCCTGGGAAAACGGTGAAAAGAGGGGGGCGTGTCTCGGGCAAAAGGTCTCCGCTTAAGAAGGCTTACGTAAAACTAAAAGAAGGCGTGATAGAGTTCTTTGAGGGGGTTTAAAGATTATGGGTGTTAAAAAATTCCGTCCCGTAACGGCGGGAAGAAGATTTATGACAGGTCTTGATTTTGCGGAGATTACGACGGAGAAGTCTCATAAGTCTCTTACTGTACCCCTTAAACAGAAAACGGGGAGGAACTCTCAGGGCAGGGTCTCAAGCCTTCATCGCGGAGGCGGCCACAAGCGTCTATACAGGATTATCGATTTCAAAAGGGATAAATTTAATATCCCCGCAAGGGTGGCGTCAATCGAGTATGATCCTAATCGTTCCGCGAGGATCGCACTTCTTAATTACGCAGACGGGGAGAAGCGATATATAATAGCCCCTGATGGTTTAAAGGTTGGAGATAAGGTAATCTCCGGCGACGAGGTTGATGTTACTGTTGGGAATACGCTTCCCCTTAGGAGTATTCCGGTAGGAACAACCGTTCATAATATAGAATTAAAACCCGGAGCGGGTGGACAGATCGCCCGTGCTGCCGGGGCTTCGGCCCAGATCGTAGCAAAAGAGGGCGATTACGCGCAGATTAAAACTAGCTCAGGCGAGATTCGTCTCATTCATATGAACTGTATGGCGACTATTGGAAGGGTTGGAAATGTGGAGCATGAGTTGGTGATGATTGGAAAGGCCGGAAGAAACAGGCACTTGGGGCGCCGTCCTCATGTAAGAGGCGTAGCCATGAACCCTGTGGATCATCCACACGGCGGAGGCGAGGGTAAGGCCCCGCAGGGAAATCCTCATCCCGTATCTCCATGGGGATGGGCTACGATTGGATATAAGACGAGAAAGAACAAGAGAACAAATAAATTCATAGTAAAACGTAGAACCATCGGTTATGGAATGGATTAATAAAGCCCATGGCTCATAGATTATAAGCCATAATCATTGAGCCAAGAGCCATGAACTTGGTTGCTAGTAAGGAGTAGATATGGCGAGATCGAAGAAAAAGGGTCCTTTTATTGAGCCTAAGCTTCTCAAGAAGATTGAGTTGGCAAAGTCCTCCGGAGATCAGCGCATTATAAAAACCTGGTCAAGAGGCTCAATGATCATTCCTGAAATGATAGGGCTTACGTTTGCCGTTTACAACGGGAGGAAGTTTATACCTGTCTACATAACGGAGCATATGGTAGGGCACAAGCTGGGGGAATTTTCTCCTACCCGTACGTTTACAGGTCATGGAGCAGGGGACAAAAAGGCAAAGGTTGAAAAGGCCGGACCCGGACAAGGATAAATAATATGGTTTCACAAGCGATATCCAAATACACAAGAACATCGCCGAAGAAGGCGCGCGTGGTGCTTGATTTGATAAGAGGAAACGGAGTGGAAGAAGCCTTTACGGTTCTTGCCTCCATCAGGCGAAGACCTGCGCCGATTATCGCAAAGCTTCTTAAATCTGCCGTTGCCAACGCCGCTGAGAAGAATCACACGGATACCGAAACACTCTACATAAAGGAGGCTTATGCATCCGGTGGGCCTGCACTTAAGAGATTTAGGCCAAGGGCGATGGGAAGGGCTTATCCAAGAAAGAGAAGAACTACTCACATAACAATAGTGCTTGATGAAAGGGGGTTATAGCTTGGGACAAAAAATCTGCCCGATTGGATTGAGAATAGGAATTACAAAGAGTTGGGACTCCAAGTGGTATGCGGAAAAGCAGAAGTATACACGTCTTCTTCACGAGGATATGGAGATTAGAGATTTAATAAAGAGGGAATTCTATCAATCGGGAATCTCTAAGATCGAGATAGAAAGGGCGGCTTCCGAGAAGGTAAGGGCCGTGATACACGCGGCGCGCCCCGGAATGATAATTGGGAGAAGAGGACAGGAGATTGAATCACTGAGGCGCAAGCTGGGTACCATGACAGGCAAGGACATCTATCTCGATATTCGAGAGGTAAAGCGTCCTGAAATAGATGCACAGCTTGTCGCTGAAAACATTGCGCTTCAGCTAGAAAGGCGCATCGCATACAGGCGCGCAATGAAAAGGGTTATGGCTTCTGCCATTAGGCTCGGCGCTCTTGGAATAAAGGTTACGGTTGCCGGAAGATTAGGGGGAGCGGAGATAGCAAGAAAGGAATGGTACCGCGAGGGCAGGGTTCCCCTTGCCACGCTTCGTGCGGACATTGACTATGGGTTTGCCGAGGCAAGGACTACATTTGGTGTAATAGGAATTAAGGTCTGGATATTTAAAGGTGAGGTGCTAGAGAAAAAGGGGCGACAGGCAAGCTAAATAATTACCTTTGTGAGGAAGAGAAATGCTTCAGCCGGCAAGGACGAAATATAGAAAACAACATAAAGGGAGAACAAGGGGGCGCGCGACCAGAGGGGCAACACTCGCATTTGGAGAGTTTGGGCTTCAATCAACTGAATGTGGTAGGCTTACAACTCAGCAGATTGAAGCCGCTCGCGTTGCGGTGACGCGCCACGTAAAGCGTGGGGCGAAACTGTGGGTAAGGATATTCCCCGACAAGCCTGTGACAAAAAAACCCGCTGAGACGAGGATGGGAAAGGGAAAGGGCGATGTTGTGGGATACGTTGCTCCTATAAAAAGAGGCACTATGCTCTATGAAATAAGCGGTCTTGCACCGAATGCTGCGAGAGAAGCGCTGAGGCTTGCCTCTCATAAGCTTCCGGTAAAAACGCGCATAGTCGTCCGTGAAGAGGGGGTTCTTGCGGGATGAAGTCGAGTGAGATTAGAGAACTTAAAGACGACGAATTAAAGAGAAAAGAAAGAGACATAAGAGAAGAGCTATTTAACCTGCGAGTTCAGCTCTCCACGCGCCAGGCGACCAATGTCGGCAGGATAAAGAAACTAAAAAAGGACCTGGCACGAGTACTCACGATTCGGAGAGAAAGAGAGTTTGGAATTAGAAAGTAAGTATAGTCGTGGGAGAAAATATATGGAAAGAGGAAAGGTAAAAACCAGGGTCGGTATAGTTACGAGCAATAAAATGGATAAAACAGTTATCGTGGACGTGACACATGCAATGAGTCATCCGAAATATGGAAAGCCTATAAGGAGGGTCTCCCGATTTAAAGCCCATGATAAAAACAACGAGTGCAGGATAGGAGATAAGGTTTTTATAACTGAGTCGAGACCCCTCAGTCGTACGAAGAGGTGGAGGGTCAGCAAGATCGTAGAGCGTGCGGCGATTATTGAGGGAGAGCCTCAGGAGATTCTCAACGAAGGAGAGAGCGCGGAATGATTCAGCCTACTACGATTCTGGAAGCCGCAGACAATACCGGGGCAAAAAAGCTCTTTTGCATAAGGGTGATGGGTGGGTCTAACAGAAAATACGCGAGGCTTGGCGATGTGATTGTGGTTTCGGTTAAAGAGGCCATCCCCAATTCAAAGGTGGAAAAGGGCGATGTTCATAGAGCCGTAATTGTTCGTACGAGAAAAGAACAGAGGCGCTCAGATGGCTCTTACGTGAGGTTTGATGATAATGCTGCCGTACTTATAACCAAAGAGGATGAACCGATTGGGACCCGTGTTTTTGGTCCTGTGGCGAGGGAACTTCGTTCAAAGGGTTTTATGAAGATAATTTCGCTTGCACCGGAGGTTGTTTAAGTCTATGGCAGCGGTAGAAACAGGAAAATTGCATATTAAAAATGGCGATACTGTTTATGTGATTTCCGGCAAAGAAAAAGGGAAGACGGGGAAGGTTATAAAAATTTTAAGGGACGAGAATAAAGCAATAGTAGAAAGGCTGAATGTGATAAAGCGCCATGCCCGTCCTTCTCAGAAGAATCCAAGCGGCGGGATAATCGAAAAAGAAGCCGGAATTCATATATCGAATCTCATGCCCTACTGTCCCAAGTGCAAGCGCCCTTCTAGGGTAGGGCGAAAGAAACTCGCGGGTGGAGAGAAAGTAAGATACTGCAAGAGATGCAATGAGGAGATTAAGGGCTGATGGTTCCGAGACTTAAAACCCTATATAAAGAGAAGATTACTCAGTCGCTTAGGAAGAAATTTGGATACAAAAATCCGATGGAGATTCCGCGACTGGAGAAGGTTGTGCTCAACATGGGACTCGGGAAGATGAGCGATGGAGGAAAAGAGAGCAAGATTATAGAAGACGCTGTTAAGGAAATATCTATTATCTCTGGGCAAAGACCCGTAGTAACCAGGGCAAAAAAATCCATTGCCGGATTTAAACTAAGGGAAGGCGTGCCTATTGGGTGTATGGTTACTCTGCGCGGAAGCAAAATGTATGAGTTTTTTGACCGGCTGGTTAACCTTGCCCTTCCTCGCGTAAGGGATTTCCGAGGCGTCTCATCTCAGGGCTTTGATGGGAGCGGCAACTACACACTCGGACTGAGAGAGCACACCATATTTCCTGAGGTTGAGTATGGCAAGGTTGAAAGGGTAAAAGGGATGAATATAACGATTGTTACGACGGCAAAAACGGATGAGGAATCAAAGGAACTTCTAAAAGGTCTAGGAATGCCCTTTAGGGAGCGTTAAAAGAAGCGCCGGGACAGGCTTGAATCTGTTACTGTGGGGCTTTTGCACATAAGAAGAGGAACAAAATGGCAACAAAGTCAATGATGGAGAAGTTGAAAACAAAACCCAAATTCGCTACGAGGCACAAGAACCGCTGTCCTCTTTGTGGGAGGCCAAGGGCTTACCTGAGAAAATTCGGCATGTGCAGGCTGTGCTTCCGGCAGGCGGCAAGTTTTGGAAAGATTCCGGGTGTAAGAAAGGCGAGTTGGTAATTTAAAGTAGAAGAGGTAACGCAATGACTGATCCGATTGCTGATATGCTTACGAGAATAAGAAACGCTTTGATAAATCGATATGGCTCGATAGAGATTCCCGCGTCGAATATAAAGGTTGAGATTGCTAGGGTTCTTAAAGAAGAAGGGTACATAGGCGACTATAGCCTGATTGAGGACAGGGATAGAAAGGTGATTAAAATAGAGCTGAAGTACACGCCTGAAAAAGAGCCAATAATAACGGAGATTCGCAGGGTGAGCAAGCCGGGCTGTAGGGTCTATGTAGACAAAAATGAAATTCCAAGGGTAAAGGGCGGACTCGGAATCTCTATTCTTTCTACATCAAGGGGAATTATGACTGGCATTCAGGCGCGCCGCTCTGGGGTTGGAGGGGAGCTTATATGTACAATCTGGTAAATAGTCGTTAATCTGATGAGGTAAGGTTCATGTCGAGAATAGGCAAAAAACCAATTGCCATACCAAGTGGGGTAAAAGTCGAGGTCAAGGATGACTCCGTAGTGGTCTCGGGGCCTAAGGGAAAGCTCTCAAGGCGCGTTCCCTCTGGCATTGATGTGAAGGTTAATGTTCCCTGGATTCAGGTCGAGAGAAAGAGCAATGAAAAGGAATTAAGAGCGCTACATGGTCTTACACGCGCTCTTATATCAAATATGGTTTTGGGTGTTACGGAGGGGTTTTCCAAATCGCTCGATATTGTGGGAGTCGGCTATAGAGCCGAGCTCATCGGGAAGAGTGGCATTAAGTTCAGCCTGGGCTATTCGAGTCCGGTTGAGTTTTCCCTTCCTCAAGGCGTTAGTGCAGCGGTTGAAGAAAGGGGGGCAAGGGTGATCATTAACGGGATTGATAAAGAGATCATAGGCGAGACTGGGGCGAGAATCAAAAGACTCAGACTGCCCGACTCATACAAGGGGAAGGGGATAAGATATACTGGTGAGGCGCTCAAACTCAAACCCGGAAAGGCAGGCGCAAAGAAATGATGAAGAGAAAGGCCAGAAAAGAAGGGCGGGATATAAGGCATCAAAGGGTAAGAAGGAATATGAAGGGTACCCCCAGTGTGCCGAGGCTTTGCGTATTTAAATCCTCTAGCCATATCTATGCACAGATAATTGATGACTTAGCCCAACACACGCTCGTTGCCGCCTCATCTCTTACTCCTAAGATTAGAGAAATACTAAAGAATGATAAAAAGAAGAGGATTGATGTTGCCAAGATAGTTGGAAAATATCTTGGCGAAGCCGCTCTATCAAAGGGCATAAAGAGGGTATGTTTTGATCGCGGCGGGTATCCGTATCATGGCAGGATAAAAGCAATTGCAGAGGGAGCTAAGGAGGCAGGACTGGAGTTTTAAATAATTTTAGCCATGAAGGTACAAAGGCGCCAAGCAATACAAAAACAAAATTTTATTTCGTGGTTGATTTTACTTCGGAGGAAGAGATTTTGCCAAAGGAAAGAATTGATCCAACTGGGCTTGAATTAAAAGAAAAGATCGTTCATGTAAGAAGGGTCGCTAAAGTAACAAAGGGCGGAAAGAGATTTCATTTCACCGCCCTCGTAGTTATTGGAAATGGCAATGGCATTGTGGGGAGCGCTATGGGAAAGTCTAATGAGGTCCCCGACGCCATTAGAAAGGCCGTAGAGAAGGCAAAGAAGGATCTAATAAAGGTTCCAAGGCATGGCGGCACTATTACCCATGAAGTGGTGGGCGAGCATGGTTCAAGCCGGGTTATTTTAAAACCTGCCGCTCCAGGCACCGGAGTTATCGCAGGTGGGGCGGTCAGGGCGGTTGTTGAACTTGCTGGGATTCAGGATATTCTATCTAAGGTTTTAGGGTCAACGAATCCGCTTAACGTTGTTGAAGCGGTCATTAAAGGACTTTCCTCACTTAGAATGCCTGAGAGTGTGGCGAAGCTCAGGGGAAGGGAAATGAGAGATTTAGACCTCCCCAGATACTATGGAAGTTGACGTAATACTTACATTTAGCCATGAATGAACTTCGTGCCAATTCATGGCTAATCAAAAGGGTGAAAGGAATGTTGGATAAACTGGCTCATCCACAGGGAGCGGTAAAGAATAGAAAAAGGCTGGGGCGCGGTCCCGGCTGTCACGGAAAGACAAGTGGAAAGGGGCACAAAGGACAGAGGTCGCGCTCTGGAGGAAGGGTATCGCCCTGGTTTGAAGGTGGGCAGACTCCGCTTAAACTGAGGTCTCCAAAGCGCGGGTTTACAAGTCATTTGAAGACGGTTTATGATGTGGTAAACCTCAGGGACCTAAATGAATTTAATGAAGGCGATGTGGTGACACCTGAAGAACTCAAAAAGGGTGGGTTTGTGAGCGGAAAGAATCCGATCAAGATTCTTGGCACCGGAGAACTCATGCGCTCTCTTACGGTAAAGGCTCAGGGCTTTAGCAAAGAGGCTCTGAAAAAGATTGAAGAACGCGGCGGGAAGGCAGAGGTTATATGAGCAGGAATATAGGGTCTATACCTAAAATCCCTGAACTTAATAAGAGGCTGCTTTTTACTCTATTGATGCTCATTGTCTATAGGCTTGGAGTATTCATTCCAACGCCCGGAATAGACCCGGAACAGCTCTTGAGGATTTTTGAGCAGACCAGGGGTACGATATTCGATGTGCTTAACCTCTTTTCAGGCGGCGCGCTTGGACGGGCTTCTGTATTTGCATTGGGTGTAATGCCCTACATTACCTCCTCAATTATTATGTCCCTTCTTGTAAAGGCCTTTCCTACACTCGAAGCCATGCAGAAGGAGGGTGAGGCAGGAAGGAGAAAGATCAATCAGTATTCTCGGTACGGTACAATCCTTATCTGTGTTATTCAGGGGCTTATGCTTGCAGTTACGCTTGAAGGCGGACTTGGTTCAGGCGTATCTGTCGTGAGAGAACCGGGATGGATGTTTAGATTTATGACCGTCCTTACACTTACGGCGGGGTCCCTTTTTATTATGTGGATAGGTGAGCAGATTTCTGAACGGGGAATAGGAAACGGTATATCCCTCATCATTGCCGTTTCAATTATTACAAGGATGCCTGCTGCTGTCAGGGACTCAATCAGGTTAATAGAAACTGGGGAGCTGACTGTTTTTGGCTTCATTCTTCTTGTTGCGTTTATGATTTTGGTTGTAGGCGTGATAGTTTACGTTGAGAGGGCGTATAGGAAGATCCCCGTTCAATATCCGAGGCGCGTGGTAGGAAGGAAGGTCTATGGTGGCCAGTCGTCCCATCTTCCGCTTAAGGTAAATACCGCAGGCGTTATTCCTCCCATTTTTGCCTCTTCACTTCTGGTCTTCCCAGCAACGATTCTTAGCTTTGTCAGCATTCCTATATTGAGAACCATATCGGATTCGTTGCTTCAAAGAGGGGTGCTCCACGATTTTATTTACGCTGGGCTTATTATATTCTTTGCCTACTTCTACACCGCTGTTATATATAACCCGGATGACCTTGCGGATAACCTTAGAAAAAATGGCGGATTTATTCCGGGGATCAGACCGGGAAAGAAGACCGCTGAGTATATTGAAAAAATCCTCGGAAGAATTACTTTCATTGGAGCAATTTATGTTGCTGCCGTGTGCGTGCTCCCCACGATTCTTCAAGGAGCGACATTTAATGTTCCTTTCTACTTTGGTGGAACCTCACTTCTTATAGTTGTAGGGGTCACTCTTGACACGGTGCAGCAGATCGAGTCATTCCTCATTACCCATAGCTATGAGGGGTTTATAAGAAAGCGCGGAATGAAGGGACCCAGAAGATATGGGGTATAGACTTTTAGAGGGATTTGGATGAACCTGATAATTTTCGGACCCCCGGGAGCGGGAAAAGGCACTCAAGCTGCTCAGATTTCTGCAAAGCATGGCATCCCCCATATCTCGACCGGGGATATATTGAGAGCATCTGTAAAAGAGGGTACTGAGCTCGGAAGGCTCGCAAAGTCGTATATGGATAAAGGCGAGCTTGTGCCGGATAGTGTTGTGATTGGGATAATAAAGGACAGGATTGCAAAGCCGGATTCAAGTGGCGGATTTTTGCTTGACGGATTCCCCAGGACTATCCCTCAAGCGGAGGCTCTGGATAAAATGCTTGACAACGAGCGCCTCAGGATTGATAGTGTAATCTCGATCGAGGTAGACGATGAAGAAATAGTGAAAAGGATAAGCGGCAGGCGCGTTTGCGAAAAATGCGGAGCCATGTATCATATTATTTATGACCCGCCTACGAATATGGGGTATTGCAATAAATGCGGGGGAGCGCTATACACAAGAGATGATGACAGTGAGGATGTAGTGAGGACGCGGCTTAGAGTTTACCGGAGACAGACTGAACCGCTAAAGGAGTACTACAAAAAATCCGGGGTCCTAAAAAAGGTTGATGGGGTGGGCACGATTGAGGATGTATTCGAGAGGATTGAGAAAATCCTAAATACTATTGGTTGATAGATGATTTTTTTAAAGAGCGCAGAGGAAATAGATAAAATGCGCGCCGCCTCTCAGATCGTGGTGAGTGTTCTTGAGAGGCTTAAAGAGGAAGTTAAGGCTGGAGTTTCAACTTGGGACCTTGATAGAATTGCCGAGGAAGTGTCCCGAAGAGAGGGTGCTACACCGGCCTTTAAAGGGTACCGAGGGTATCCGGCCTCCGTGTGTTTTGCTGTAAATGACGAGGTTGTTCATGGAATCCCGTCAAGAAATAAAATTCTAAATGATGGCGATATCATAAGCCTGGATTTCGGCGCATACCTTGACGGGTTCTATGGAGATTCGGCAATCACGGTTCCGGTGGGTAAGGTGTCTGCGCTTGCTGAGAGACTTCTTCGAGTCACAAGGGATTCCCTTTACAAGGGAATCGAGATGGCGCGTCCTGGCAACAGGCTCTTTGATATATCTCGCGCCATTCAGAGTTGTGTTGACAGTGAGGGGTTTTCAGTTGTCAGGGCGTTCGTTGGGCATGGGATTGGAAGGAAATTACACGAAGACCCGCAGGTCCCTAATTTTGTTCCTGAGAATGGAAACTGGGGAAAGGGGATTAAATTAAAGGCCGGAATGGTGATAGCGATTGAGCCTATGGTGAATGTTGGGAGACCGGATGTTCGGGTATTAAGCGATGGCTGGACTGCTGTTACTGTGGACGGTACCCTTTCTGCTCACTTTGAGCATACGGTTGCAATTCTTGAGGAGGGTCCCAGGATCTTAACTTTATAGAGGAGTTATGGCAAAAGAGGAAAGAATAGAATTCGAGGGCACTGTGATTGAGGCGCTTCCTAATGCGATGTTCAGAGTAGAAATTGAGGGTGGCCATAAAATACTCGCTTATGTCTCTGGAAAAATGAGAACCAATTTTATCCGAATTCTTCCGGGCGATAAAGTGAAAGTGGAGCTTTCCCCTTATGATCTAACTAAAGGGAGAATCACATACAGACTGAAGAGATAGAGATAAGTGGAAGAAGCGGAGAAAAATATTCAGAATCCAGGAGCCAAGAGTCGGGAGTATTCTTCTGAATCCTGAATTCCTCTTTGCACTTTCATTTGCATTAACGCTAACTCATGTTGTTCATGCACGGATAACGGAGGGATTAAGAATTGAAAGTAAGAGCTTCGGTGAAGAAGATTTGCGATAAGTGCAAGATTATAAAAAGGCGTGGCACCGTTCGCATAATATGCGAGAACAGGAAGCATAAGCAAAAACAAGGCTAAGAATCGAGGTATTGGTCAAGGCAGAAGGAGCACAACTAAAAATAAAAGCAGGAGAAAGTAAGGATGCCGAGAATAGCAGGCGTGGATATTCCACCAAATAAAAGGATTGAAATAGGTCTTACATACATTTATGGAATTGGTCGTCCGACATCCAAGAAGATTCTCTCTCAGGCGGAGGTTGATTTAAACAAGCGTTCGGGAGAGCTAACTGAACAGGAAGTTGCTAAAATCAGGGATATAATTGAAACGGATTACACGGTTGAGGGCGAACTGAAAAAAGAGGTTCAGACAAACATCAGGCGTTTAATTGAAATTGGTTGCTATAGAGGGATGAGACATCGCCTGAATCTTCCAACCCGTGGGCAGAGAACGCGCTCTAATGCCAGAACCAGGAAAGGACCGAAAGGCACGGCAATTACGAAAAAGAAAAAGGTTAAAGGTTAATCGGAGGTAGAACATTTGGCTAAGAAAAAGACGGCTAAAAAGGGTAAAAAGTTTGCGGATCAGGGAGTGGCCCACATTCAGGCCACGTTCAATAACACCATAATAACAATCAGCGACAATCAAGGAAATGTTCTTGCTGCTTCAAGCGGGGGGATGAAGGGGTTCAAGGGGACGAGGAAGGGAACCCCGTTTGCCGCTCAAATTGCCGCTGAGGATGCTGCAAAGAAGGCGATGGATCACGGAATGAAAAGCATCGCGGTTTACGTCAAGGGACCTGGTCCTGGAAGGGAGCCTGCCATAAGGTCTCTTCAGTCTGCTGGACTTAGGATAACAATGATTCGGGACGTTACTCCGATTCCTCATAACGGTTGTAGGCCATCAGGAAGAAGAAGGGTATAGCATGATTGATAAGTAGTTGCAAAAGGGGGTCATCTGAGAATTGGCAAAATACACAGAGGCTGTTTGCAGGATTTGTAGAAGAGAGGGTGTGAAGCTTTTTCTAAAGGGAGAGAAGTGCTACTCCAAGTGCACCCTTGAGAAGCGACCTGACAAGGCTCCGGGAGAGCATGGTCTGGTTCGTCCTAAGTTTTCAGAGTTTGGAATAAGGCTCAGAGAGAAGCAGAAGGTAAAACGCATCTACGGGCTTACCGAGAACCAGTTTAGAAGGTACTTTGAAAAAGCCTCTCGTGTTAAGGGTGTGACGGGTCAGGTTCTTATTTCCTCTCTTGAGAGGAGGCTTGATAACGTAGCGTATCGTCTCGGATTCGGAAGCTCAAGAAAAGAGGCGCGTCAGATGGTGCGCTATAGGCACATACTCGTGAACGGCAGAAGGGTGGATATTCCTTCTTACGAGGTCAAGACAGGCGACATTGTTGAGGTAGCTCCGGAGAGCCGCAAGTTGGATAGAATAAACCAGTCCTTTGAGCTTCTCTCAAGGAGAGGGCTTCCCGAATGGCTTGAACTCGACAGGGAAAATTATAGAGGAACTGTAAAGAGGCTTCCTGTCAGGGAGGATGTTACGGTCCCGATTGAAGAGCAGCTAATAGTGGAATTCTATTCGAGAGTTTAGTCCGTTGTTTTTTCTAATTCTTGGTAGTTGTTTAGCCACTAATTGGCACGAATGATTACAAATGGAAAGAAAAACGAGTACTAAAGATTTAAAAATCATTTTATTCGTGTTTACCTGTGGCTAATTACTAAATAAAAAGGGAGGGAGGCAAGGTGAAGGATTTTCAGAGAAATTGGCAAGATCTTATAAAACCAAAGAGGCTTGAGCGGGATGAGAAGACCTCTACTCCAACCTATGGAAAATTCGTATGCGAGCCGCTTGAGCGCGGATACGGAATTACGTTAGGAAATGCCCTGAGAAGGGTACTCCTTTCTTCTATCCAAGGTTCCGCCATTACTTCGGTTAAGATTGATGGTGTGCTTCATGAATTCTCTACCATTACTGGTGTCAAAGAGGATGTTACGGAGATTGTTTTAAATCTCAAAGGGATTGAACTCAAAATGCACACGTATGAGCCACAGGTGCTGAGGGTCAGCGCTGCGGGGGAGTGCGATGTTAAAGCGGGCGACATTTCCACCGGACATCAGGTTGAAATCTTAAACCCTGAGCATCACATCGCCACACTCTCTGAAGGAGCAAGGCTTGATATGGAGATGACGGTGGAGATGGGGCGCGGTTATGAGCCGGTGGAGAGACGTGGAGATACGCGAAACGCTATAGGCGTTATTCTAATTGATGCGCTTTTTTCTCCTGTAAAGAAAGTGAATTATATGGTTACAAATGCAAGGGTTGGAAGACGCACAGACTATGAAAGGCTTACGCTTGAGATATGGACAAACGGTATAATTCTTCCAGAAGATGCCCTTGCGTATGGAGCGAAAATTTTAAGAGAGCAGCTTACGGTGTTTATTAATTTTGACGAAAGAGAAGTAGATGCCAGAGTCGAGACCGAGGAGAAAAAGGAAATAATGGGGACGGAGGACATCCTTTTTATGACGCTTGAGGATTTAGACCTTTCAGCGAGGTCTTTAAATTGTCTAAGAAAAGCCAACGTTGAATACACCGGGGATTTGATTCAGAAGACCGAAGAGGAGCTTTTAAATCTCGAAAACTTTGGCAAACGTTCCCTTGTGGAGATAAAGGACAAACTCTCTGAGCATGGTCTCGGCCTCGGAATGAAGATTAATAAAGAAGTGTTTGAATCCGAGAAGTCGAAGCGACTAAAGGAGAGAAGGGTCTCATATTAACAGGTGCACGATGCATGGTTCTTTTATTCTGCACTATGAATCATCCATCAATTTTTATGTTGGAGGCTGTGCTAGATGCGACATAGAAGAATTGGAAGGAAGCTCGGGGTTGTCACGAAACACAGAGATGCTTTATTCCGCAACATGGTTACGGATTTTCTGCGCCTCGGAAGGATTCAAACAACCGACACTAGGGCCAAAGAGCTGAGGAGAATTGCCGAAAAATTAATAACTCTAGCCAAGCGGAGAACGCTTCATGCAAGAAGGCAGGCCGCTTCGATCATCAGGGATAAAGAAACTCTAAAAAAATTATTTGATGAAATTGCCCAAAAGTACGAGAATCGCCCCGGTGGATACACGAGGATTGTAAAGCTCGGCGCGAGGCGCGGCGACAATGCACCAATCTCTATGATTGAGCTTGTAGAAGAAACGTTTCAGACTAAGCGTAAGAAAAAGCCAAAAACCACCCCGAAAGAGCGGGTAACAGCTAAAGAAGCGGTTGAAGCCAAGAGCGGTAAAAAGGAGTCCGCAGAGGAGCTTGGGCTGGTTGGGGCGGAAGAGGAAAAGCCCAAAGAAGCTCCGCAAGAGGCTGCTCCTCAGTCTCCGGAGAAAACCGAATAAACTGATTTTTTATCTGAGTGGTACCAATCCCTTAGATAGATTCTCAATTCAAACCATACCGATTTCATTTGTAGTTTGTAGGAGACGTGCTGTGTATGCCCTTTGCCGGATTTGGGCAAACCGCTGTTTGTCCCTACATCTCTTCATTTCTATTTGATAAGAGTTTAAATAAATACTGGGTTCCCACTAAATAGATGTGGGAATGACATTCTCTTCGTCGTCATGCCCGAATGTTCCCCACTAAAAGCATGTGGGGGCAAGCTTTATTGTCGAGCATCAAAAATGTTATTGACAACGGATTAACTTCGATGCGATATATTTGTAAAAAACCGGGATTTATATTTGATCGAAACAATTTCTATACTAACCAAAAATGTTTCATCATTTCACTCTCTGACGGATCACAGAAGAGGAAAAGAAAATAATTGAGAGCAAGGGATAAGGAAAAAAATACGAATGCGAATGAAAAAATATTTTGTATGGACAGGTTTGAAAAAAATTTGTTCGTGACTAAATTCTTATTTCTTCAAATTGGATTTCGGCTCTGAGATTTTTTAGAACCTCTCTCGCCTCATCAATCAAATCATCCGTAGAAGTGATTTTGATTATTCCCTCTTTGGCATTTTCTGTCCTTATCCATGCAAGATGAGAATATGTGCCGAGGATTGACTGAAAATAAACTGTATCGCTTGGGTCTTTAAGCTTTATGTATATTGCCGCCATTTATCTGAATTATACCAATTCAATTTTCTTATTGCGAGGGCATAAGCGTAATCCCTCTTTTAGATTGCTTTGCTAACACTTGCAATGACAATCTTTTATATAACTGGCATTAGAGGATAAGAATTAGATGAACGTTTGTCAATTCATATTTAGGTCTGTCTTGAGGCCTTATTAAGCCGATTATCTCCGTGTTTTGTTGTGGCCATGAGGTTGTGTTCCACGATCAAATCATGCCAACATGTGCCAAAAAGCCACTCCCGATTACAGGAAGGGGGTATTTTGATGCCACTTGTGGCGGGATTGGCTGTTATAATGGTCATTCATAGCTTAACTGAGCCGACAATTGGCGCGATTGAACGCCGTTTCAAGGGGATTTTAATGCCCTCTAAGCTAAGATTAATGGATTCAAACCTGAGTTTATCGTTTATATTTTACTATATACTTCCATAAATACAGTAACTTATTGTATATTTTTCATGTAGTTTATAGATACTATCTGTATCCATCTATAATTACTGATGAAGTATTTAAAGGGATACTTTGGCATCCCACGCCTATGAAAAAAAATTAAAAATTTCAAAAACTTACTTGACAAGATTAACACCTTGAGTATATAGTGGTTTAAAGTGGCATAAAGTGGCTTGTTAGTAATTGCTGCCCTTCTGGTGGAGGGCAAGCGGGAATAGGATGTTTCGAGGCAAATACGAGCATACAATGACAGACAAGGGAAGGATAAGCGTACCGGCAAAGTTCAGGGAGGTACTAAAAGAAAAATACGGGGATGAAACACTTATAATTACGAACTTCGAGAGATGCCTTATTGTTTACCCGATAAAAGAATGGAACGAGATCGAAAGAAAAGCCGCCGAACTTTCCCAATTTAAGCAGGAGGTAATTTATTTTCTTCGACACCTTATAGGGAATGCCGATGACTGCCCGATTGATGGGCAGGGGAGAATCCTTATCCCTCAGAGCCTTAGAAACGATGCCCAGATTAAGCGTGATGTGGTGCTGATTGGGATGCTTACAAAGTTTGAGATCTGGGCAAAAGAGGTTTGGGATGAGGAGGAATCGAAGAAGGCGTATGAGGAGTTCAAGAGAAGTAGAGAGATTCTGGCGGGGCAGGGTTTATAAATGGAAAGAATGGTACTGGAAATGAAAAATCCGTTTCATAAGCCAGTTATGGTAAAGGAAGTGATTAATCTCCTGCGTCCTCGCCCCAATGGGATTTATGTGGATGCCACGCTGGGTCTTGGGGGACATACTGAGGCTATATTGGAATGGTCATATTCTCGTACGAAGGTGATTGGTTTTGATAGGGACAGCGAGGCTCTTTCTCTTGCGAAAAATCGCCTTTCAAGATTTGGCTCACAAGTTGTATTCGTAAATGAGAATTTCTCTCAGATTGATAGGGTGCTCAAGGAACTTGGCATAGATAGAGTGGATGGAATTGTTGCCGATCTTGGTATGTCGTCTTTTCAGATTGAAGGGAGCGGGAGGGGCTTTAGTTTCTTGAGAGATGAGCCGCTTGACATGAGAATGGATCCGAGTCTCAGTTTTACCGCGCGTGATCTGGTAAATGAAATGGATGAAGAAGAGCTCTCAAAAATTCTGAGGGTCTACGGCGAAGAAAGATGGGCGAAAAAGATTTCAAGAGAGATTGTAAAATCTCGGCGTGAAAAACCCATAGAGACGGCTCTTCAACTTGCGGAGATAGTCTCAGGCGCGATCCCAAAAAAATTCCATCCCCCGGGAATTCACCCTGCCACCCGAACCTTTCAGGCGCTTCGTATATCTGTAAACAACGAGCTTGGGAACCTGGAGGTCTTTTTAGAAAAAGCAGTTTCTACACTAAGCGTCGGTGGAAGGATCGTTGTGATTTCTTTTCACTCTCTCGAAGACAGATTAGTTAAGAATGCATTTCGGGAGCTTGCATCGCCTTGTATTTGCCCACCCGAAATGCCAAGGTGTGGATGTGGGAAAAAGGGCGTTCTTAAAATTCTTACGCGCTTTCCCCTCAGGCCGAGTGTAGAAGAGATTCGCGAGAATCCAAGGGCGAGAAGCGCAAAATTAAGAGGAGGAGAGAGGATACAACATGGCTCAGGTGGCAGCTTTCAGGAGGAAGTCGAATTTAGATAAAACCTTTTTTTCGGTAAGCTTTTTAATCCCCGTCGTTTTGGTTCTTTGTCTTGCCCTCGTATACGTGCGCATTAAGGTCGAGACGATAAAACTCGGCTATGACATCTCTGCCAGTAAAAAGCAGGAAGAAGAGGCTCTAAAGGAGAACCTCACCCTTCAGGCAGAGTTTATGGAATTAAAATCTCCTACGAGAATTGAGTATCTCGCGCGCGGCCTTGGTTTTAAATTCCCTACGCAAGAGGATGTTATATATATCAAGGAGAACACCGTCGTCGGTGAGAGGAGATGAATGAGAGAGATGAAAAGGAAGAAAAACTCAAAGAGAATCTCTCTTGCAAGGGGTTTAGAGAAGCCCGTATGGAAGGTTAGTTTAATCTGCGGATTGATCTTCCTTCTTTTTCTCGGTGTGTTCATTAAGGCTTTTGAACTCCAAGTGCTAAATAGAGGCCCGGCGCTCAGCCTCGCAAGGAAACAGCACGAGGGATCATTTATGCTTCTTCCACGGCGGGGCAGGATTCTCGATGCGCGCAAAAGAGAACTCTCCGTAAATGTGGACGCCGAATCCATATACGTGCGCTCGAAGGATGTCCGGAATCCCCAGGAGTTTTCAAAGAAGCTCTCTAGATACTTAGGGGTTTCTCAAATAGAGGTTTTAAACATGATTCTCTCCAGAAAGCCATTCTTTTGGGTCAAAAGGCTCGCTGAACCGGAACTCGTTGCCAAGCTCAAGGAGGCGAATCTAAGCGGAATAAATTTCATAGAAGAGCCAAAGCGGGTTTATCCGAACGGATACCTTGCTGGACAGGTCCTCGGATTTACGGACGTTGATTCAAAGGGGATCGAAGGAGTTGAGTATTATCTTGATAGCTTTCTTGCCGGAAAGCCGGGAAAAATCATCGTAAAAAAAGATGCGCGAGGAAAGGAAATAGTGAGCGCTCCCGTTAACGTTGAGCAGAGCACATCGGGATACGACGCGGTTCTCACCATAGACTCTCAGATTCAGTACATAGTCGAAAAAGAACTCAAAGAGGGCGTAGACAAAACCGGAGCGCAAAGAGGAATCGCACTTCTTATGAACTCGGAAACCGGTGCCCTATTGGCTATGGCTTCTTATCCATTTTTCGATCCGAACAAGCCCGATAAATACCCCGGAGAGATTAAGAGAAATCTTCCCATCTGGTATTCATTCGAGCCTGGCTCTACGATGAAGGCTTTTCTTGTTGCCGCCGCTCTTGAGGAAAAAAAGGTAACCCCCGATTCCCAATTCAATTGCGAAAATGGCAAAAGAAGGTTAGGCTCCAAGATTATAAACGACGTTCATCCCTATGGTGTTCTCACAGTGGCTGAGGTTGTGAAGGTATCGAGCAATATCTGCGCTTCAAAGATAGGCGAGGTTCTGGGCGGAGATAAGCTCTATGATTACCTTAAACGTTTCGGCTTTGGGGAGAAGATCGGAATCGGTCTTCCTGGAGAGTCGAGTGGGAAACTCAGAAGCTCAAGGGACTGGAGGCCAATCGAACTTGCAACGATCTCTTTCGGCCAGGGAATCTCGGTTACAGCCATTCAACTTGCCTCCGCACTCTCCGCGATTGCAAATGGTGGATACCTTGTAAAACCCTATTTAGTTGATAAGATAATAGGTCGGGATGGAAAGGTTATTGAGGAGAGAAAACCGGAGGTTGTAAGAAGGGTTATATCCTATGACACCGCTAAAGAGGTTACAAGGATTTTAGAGGGGGTTATAACTAAAGGCGGTACGGGAGAAAGCGCGGCGGTTCCCGGATACAGAATCGCGGGAAAGACCGGAACGGCTCAAATTCCTAACCCTCAAACCGGAGGCTATTACACTGATCGTCACATGGCGTCTTTTATCGGATTTGCTCCTGCCGATGACCCCAAGATAACACTCGTGGTGATTGTCGAAAGCCCCAAAACAAGCCCCTATGGAGGGGTTGTAGCTGCGCCTATATTCAAAGGAATCATGGAAAAGGTCCTTTTCTATCTCGGCATTCCTCCGGAAAAGATGTTTGCCGAATCAAGGATTATGCCCAACCTTCTAGGCATGAGCGCAAGGGATGTGCTCAAATGGGCGGAAAAAGAGGGAATTGAAGTAAAACTAAAAGGGAGCGGTAGTGTGGCCAATCAAAAACCGCAGGCAGGAGAGATAATAAAGGATAACACAGTTTGTTCTATAGAGCTGAAGCAAACTATATAATTTGGCTACAATAATGATTATATGACCTTAAGGAACTTAATAAAAGGAGTAGAGACTAAACGCGTTCTAGGCTCTGACGATATAGAGATTCCGGCGATCTGTTACGACTCGAAAGAGGTTCGAGATGGATCTCTCTTTGCTGCGATAAGAGGAGAGAAGACTGATGGACATAAATATGTCGAGTCAGCCGTAAAGAGCGGAGCAAGGGCACTTCTTGTAGAAGAAATCCCTGAGAACCCTTTCAGAGGCGTTTCCATCATTCAGGTAGAAGACACAAAGTCGGCGCTCGCCGAAGTATCGGCAAATTTCTTCAACCATCCTACAAAAGAGATCACCCTTGTCGGCGTTACGGGAACAAATGGAAAGACGACAATCACTTATCTCCTCGAATCAATCTGGCAGGAATGGGGAAAGAATACAGGTGTAATAGGAACGATTGATTACAGGTTTTCGGGAAAGAAAATCCCATCTATAAGAACGACGCCTGAATCACTGGATTTGATGAGTTTGTTTAGGGATATGCGAGACTCCGCGGTTCAGTGTGTCGTAATGGAGGTTTCTTCGCATGCATTAGACAGGAAAAGGGTTTTTGGATGCCATTTTGATGCAGCCGTATTTACAAATCTCTCTCAAGACCATCTTGACTACCATGGAACCATAGAGAATTATTTTGAGGCAAAGAAAAAATTATTCTCCGAGGTCCTCAGAAAGAGCGAGAAGAGGGGAAAATTTTCTGTGATAAACATTGACGACCCCTATGGAAGGGAAATCGCAAAAGAGGCGGTCGGAAAAATCATTTCGTACTCTATCCTTAATTCGGAAGGGGTTTATGCGGAAAAAACCGATATTACGCCTGAGGGAATCCATACCATTTTAAATACGCCTTGGGGAAAGGTTGAAATCAATTCAAAACTCTTTGGAAAACACAATCTCTACAACATCCTTGCCGCGGTATCTACGGCACTTTCCCTTGGCGCGGAAATTGGGATTGTAGAAAGGGGAATCTCAAATGTCGCGGGAGTGCCTGGGAGGCTCAATAGAGTGGAGAACCCCTTCGGAATCACGATCCTTATAGATTACGCGCACACCCCTGATGCGCTAAGGAATGTTCTTACGGCTGTAAGACCTTTCACACGGAGGAAACTCATACTTCTTTTCGGTTGTGGAGGCGATAGAGACCCAATAAAAAGGCCCATTATGGGAAGGATTGGAAGGGAGTTGTCGGATATCCTTATCGTAACCTCAGATAATCCCCGCACGGAGAACCCTGATCGAATAATAGATCAAATAGAAAAGGGCGTTCTTGATGCAGGCTCGAAAGAAAAACTCTATTTTAGGATTGTGGATAGATATGATGCGATAAGGAAGGCAATCGAGATTGCACAGGAGGGCGACACGGTGCTCCTAGCGGGAAAAGGCCACGAGAGCTATCAGATCTTGGGAACCGAAAAAATCCCGTTTGACGATAAGGAGGTGGCGGAAAGAATTATACGGGGAAAAATGGATGCTTAAGCTGAGTTGGATTTTAAATTCGATAAATGAAAGGCTCATAGAGACCCAAAACGTTGCGTCTCCGCCCGAATTGGAAGATGTGACATTCTCCGGAGTCTCTACGGATTCGCGGAGGATAAGAGAGGGCGAGCTATTTTTTGCTCTCTGTGGGGATAATTTTGATGGACATGATTTTGTCTTGGAGGCGCTTCAGAAAGGTGCAAAGGGAGCGGTCATAGAAAAAGCTGTCCCTTTTGTTTCAAGTGGAAAAACTCTTATCCGTGTTCCATCAACCCTCAGAGCCTTGGGAGACATTGCCTCGGCGTGGAGAAGGAGTTTTCAGAATCTAAGGCTCGCCGCGATTACCGGCTCCAATGGAAAGACGACAACGAAAGAGATGGCTTCGGCCATTCTCTCGCTCAGATTTTCGGTGCTCAAGAATTCGGGAAACTTCAATAATCTCATAGGTCTTCCCCTCACTATCATGAAACTGGGAGAGGGCCAAAATGCGGCAGTAGTAGAGCTTGGAATGAATGACTTTGGCGAGATAAGGAGACTCACCGAGATTGCACTCCCCGATATTGGAGCGATTACCAACATTGGAAGAGCGCATCTCGAAAAATTGGGAAGCCTTGAGGGGGTGGCAAGGGCAAAAGGAGAACTCGTTGAGGGATTTACTGAAGACAACACATTCGTTGTAAATATGGACGATCCCTGGGTTCAGAAAATTGCGGAGGGCGCAAGGTGCCGGAAAGTCACATTTGGGATTAGTTCTTATGGAAATCAAATCTCTGCTAAGGAGATCGAGTCTGTAGGGTTCTCGGCAATCAGGTTTAAGATGATAGTAGGCGAGAAAGAGTTTCCGGTGAGAATAAGAGGGATAGGTTTTCATAACGTTATGAACGCGCTGTGCGCGGGCGGGATCGCTCTTTCTTTTGGATGTGGCGCGGATGAAATTCAGGCGGGGCTTGAGAGGTTTACTCCGGCTTACATGAGGCTTGAGGTTATGGAGGTGCCCCTTGGTTTTAAAATTATAAATGATGCGTATAACGCCAATCCCGACTCGATGAGGAGGGGAATAGAAGAGCTCGTGAGATTAAAGGGCACGGGGAGGGCAATAGCTGTAATTGGCGATATGCTTGAACTTGGAAGCGCCAGCGAAAGCGAGCACAGGAGCTTGGGCGAATTCATTTGTGAATCTAATGTTGATTTCGTTATAACCTACGGGAGATACGCCTCCCTTATTCTGGAAGCGAATCATGGAAGAGTTAAAGGCGTTTCCGCCGGGACCCATGGTGAAACGGCGGAGATTTTAACGAGAGTTGCTAAACCTGGGGACTTGGTACTCATAAAGGGTTCTCGCGGGATGAGGATGGAAAATATAATTCAGTGCCTTTTTAAGGAGTAGTTTTTCGATGTTTTATTTTCTTTATCTGCTCAAAAGCGATTTTGCACCTTTCAACGTATTTAAATACATAACGTTCCGCTCGTTTGGAGCAGGAGTCACGGCCTTTCTCATAACCATTGTTCTAGGTGGGGCGTTTATAAAGCTTCTTGTTAAAATGCAGTTTAGAGAAAATATTCGTGCAGATGGTCCTGCCGGCCATCAATCCAAGATTGGCACCCCTACAATGGGCGGGGTGTTTATCGTTACGTCAATGTTTATCTCGACCCTCCTCTGGGCAAATTTAATGAGCAGTCCTGTCTGGATCGCTCTTCTCTTTACACTCGGCTACGGGATTATCGGGCTTGCGGATGACTTTATAAAACTCTCGCACCGAAAGGGAATGCGAGCAAAGGTTAAATTTTCGCTCCAGGTTATTTTGAGTATGGTTTTTATTCTATTTCTTTTGCACGAGATAAACCTGTTTAGGATGTCTCTGAGGGTGGACCTCGTATTGAGCTATCCTTTTACGTCTGTGATGTTTCCATTCTTTAAAAAAGCTGTTTTTGACCTGGGTTGGCTCTACGTGCCCTTTGCAATCCTGGTAGTTGTCGGCTCGTCGAATGCGGTGAATCTTACGGACGGACTGGATGGACTCGCCATCGGCTCTATGGCCGTTGCGGCTGCGACATACATAATATTTGCGTACCTCTCAGGAAATGCAGAGTTTTCAAGGTATCTTCAGATTCCATACATTGCAGGAAGCGGAGAGCTGTCCGTTTTTCTTGCTGCCGTAGGAGGCGCGTGCCTTGGATTTCTCTGGTACAATTCTCATCCCGCTCAGGTGTTTATGGGAGATGTTGGCTCCCTTGCCCTTGGCGCTGCCATAGGCTCGGTTGCGCTCATGATCAAACAGGAGGTTCTTCTTGCTCTCGTAGGCGGCCTCTTTGTAGCCGAAGCGGTTTCAGTAATAATTCAGGTGGTGTCGTTTAAGCTTACGAGAAAAAGGGTCTTTCGTATGGCTCCGCTTCACCACCATTTTGAACTCAACGGCTGGCCTGAATCAAAGGTAGTGACTAGGTTTTGGATAGTCTCTCTCGTGCTTTCTCTTGCCGCGCTTTCGACATTAAAATTGAGATAGAAACCGGAATTCAATTATGTTTGTTGGAAATTAATTGCGTAACAAGAATCGTGGGGTCAACACCTGTGGTTGCCCCTGGGAAGAGATGCAAATGGAACTCAGTGGAAAGAAAATACTCGTTGTGGGATTAGGGAAAACCGGGATTCAAACGGTGAAGTTTCTCCTCAAAAGGGAGGCAAATGTAAGGGCAACTGACATTACCCCAATTGATAAACTTCCAAAAGAGGCAAGGGAGTTTGAGCGCATGGGAGTGAGTATAGAATCGGGAGGACACAGAATTGAAACTTTTCTCTGGCCGGATATGGTTGTTTTGAGTCCTGGCGTGCCTTTTGGACTCTCCCCCGTCAAAGAATCCATACGGAGGGGAATAGAAGTAATAAGCGAGGTTGAGCTTGCATGGAGATTTATCAAAAAACCGATAATTGGAATTACAGGCTCAAATGGAAAGACCACAACCTCGACTCTTATCGCTCGAATCTTAGAGGCTTCTGGAAAAAGGATTTTCTTGGGTGCGAACATCGGTACCCCTCTTATTCAGATTGCCGGAAGGGATGATGAGTACGACTTTCTTGTGCTGGAACTGAGCAGCTTTCAGCTTCAGGGCACGTCCACTTTCCAACCTTATGTCGGGGTTATTCTCAATATTTCCCCTAACCACCTGGATCACCACGAAAGCCTGAATGAATACATAGAATCCAAGATGAGGCTCTTCTCAAATCAGACCCCGGACGATTGGGCTGTGTATAATGCCGATGATTCGGTGATAAAAAAGCGCTCTTCAGAGATCAAATCTAAGAAAATTCCATTTGGAAAAAGCCTGATAGAGGGTGGGATATTCTTTGATGGAACTCACGTAAGGTTTAGAGATGAATCCTATGATTTGAGAGATATGAACCTCATCGGGAGTCACAACATAGAAAACGCAATGGCTGCGATTGCCTCAACGAGAGTCATGGGGTGCGAGCCGGAGCGAATAGAGAGAGAGATAATTAAGTTTTCCCCGCTCCCGCATAGGATTGAATTCGTCCGTGAGATTAAAGGGGCGAGATTTTACAACGACTCAAAGTCAACAAGCCCCGGAGCGACCCTAAGAGCCTTGGAGAGCTTCTCGGCTCCCATAATCCTTTTAGCCGGGGGAAAGGACAAGGGTGTAAGCTATGAGATTTTAAAGGGCGAAATCAGAAGGCGTGTCAAGCTCCTTGTTCTCTTTGGCGAGTCGAGATTTAGGATGCAAAAGGAGCTTGGAAAAGAGGTTGAGACCGTTTTAGCGTTTTCGCTTGAGGAAGCAATTTTAAGAGCGTCTGCAGGCTTGGAGAAGGGTGATGTAGTCCTCTTCTCTCCTGCCTGCTCAAGCTTCGATATGTTTGCCTCTTATGAAGAAAGAGGAAGGAGATTTAAAGACATTGTTCAAAATCTCTCGATCTGAAAGGAGCAATTCCACAAACACCTCCGCTGGCTCGCGGGCATATGATTGGGGAATAATCATATCCGTGATACTCCTTCCCGCCGTAGGGACTCTTATGGTCTACAGTACAAGCTCAGTTTACGCTCTCGAAAAGTTCGGAGACGCAGATTATTTCCTCAAGCGTCATGTCATATATCTTTCTGTAGGTTTTGCGGCTATGATCGTCCTGATGAGGCTTGATTATAACGTTCTGAAGAAACTCGTCTATCCTGCTTACGCGGTAGGCCTCATTATGCTCGTTTTGGTGCTTGTTCCGGGGATTGGCAAACAAATCGGCGGAGCAAAGAGATGGATAAATCTGGTGGGCGCCGGAAGCTTCCAGCCTGCGGAGGTTGCAAAATTTCTTCTGGTATTTTATCTCGCCTATTCGCTTATGAAGAAAAGAGATAAGATGGATACGTTTCTTATAGGGTTCGTCTCTCATATTTTAATAGGAGGGGCATATATAGGCCTCATTCTTCTTGAGCCGGATTTTGGAATGTCCGTAGTGATCCTTGCCGTGCTTTTAGGAATGCTCTTTATCGGCGGTGTAAACACGAGATACATAGCCATTTCTGGGTTTCTTTCAATTTTATTTGTCATCTGGGCTGTGATGAGTCATGGCTACAGGATGAACCGGATAACGACATTTTTACACCCATGGAAAGACCCGCTCGGCTCCGGCTATCAGGCTGTCCAATCGTTTATCGCATTTAGCCTCGGCGGAGCTACGGGAACCGGACTTGGAAACAGTTCTCAAAAGCTCCTTTTTCTTCCTGAAGCGCACACGGATTTTATATTTTCCATAATCGGAGAAGAACTGGGTCTCGTTGGCGTAATTCTAATAATTGCTGGATTTGGATTTTTAGTGATAAGAGGTCTTAGGGTAGCTCTAAGAGCGCCGGACCTCTTTGGTTGTTATCTTGTTTTTGGTTGTGTTATGCTCATTGCACTCCAGGCTGGAATTAATATGGCCGTTGCTGTGGGGTTATTCCCCACGAAGGGGCTGACACTCCCTTTTATCAGCTATGGCGGCACGTCTCTTATAAGCAGCCTTGCGGCTATGGGTATAGTGCTCAGCGTTTCAAGGGCGAGTGTGAAATGAGAATTATAATTGCTGGCGGAGGAACCGGAGGGCATATATTTCCGGCAATCTCAATTGCGGAAGAGATTCTGATAAGAGATTCGGAGAACAAGGTGCTTTTTGTGGGCACAAAAAGAGGGATGGAATCAAGGGTGATAAAAAATTATGCGATTGAATTTATAAGTTCTGAAGGGGTGGTTGGAAAGGGATTAATGGAGGGGCTGAGGGGGATTGCTTCTGCTATTAAGGGCTTTTTTGGTTCTCTGAGAATCATAAGGGAGTTTAAGCCGGATTTGGTTCTTGGTGTCGGTGGCTACGCTTCGGGACCTATGGTTTTTGCCGCCAGTGTTTTCATGATTCCAACCGCTATATGCGAGCAGAATTCAATTCCCGGCATTACGAATCGAATCCTTGGAAAATTCGTAAAAATGGTCTTTACTTCGTTCGGAGAAAGTATTAGATTTTTCCCCCGAAAAAAAGCAATCCTTGTCGGAAATCCTGTAAGAAGATATATTCTGGCGGGGGAGAATTTGGGCCGGAAACAAAGTGGTTTCACTGTTCTTGTCTTTGGTGGAAGCCAGGGATCACACAGGCTTAACCTCTCGGTTCCAAAAGCGTTCGGAATCCTCGGAAGAAAGGACATTTCTCTGATTCATCAGACGGGAGACAATGACCTCGACAATGTGAGAAAGGCTTATGAATGGTATGGAATTAGGGCGGAGGTCTTCCCATTTATAGAAGACATTGGAAGCGCCTACAAGCACTCAGACCTTGTGATAGGAAGGGCGGGAGCAGGAACCATAGCGGAGATTACCGCAGTGGGCGTGCCTTCGATTCTTGTTCCTTATCCATTCTCCGCATATAATCACCAGTTTGAGAACGCAAAGTCGCTTGAGAGGGCAGGAGCCGCAGTTGTCATTGAGGATAAAGACGCCGTTCCTGAGAGGATTGCTGAGATTTTAAGCGATTTGTTAAAAAGGGAAAAACTCAAGCAAATGGGCGAGAGGGCAAAGAGCCTTGGCAAACCCGATGCGGCAAAGAGGATTGTTGATGAGATATATAAACTCGTAGGAATAGAGGATGCAGGATGTAAGATGCAGGTAAAAACATTGTCATAAATCGTGCATCATGTATTACATGTCTGACGAACAGGGGAATTCGTTATCATGCATCTGGAGTTAATTAATGTACGGACGAATTAGGAAAATTCATTTTGTAGGAATTGGCGGAATAGGGATGAGCGGTATAGCCGAGGTACTTCTCAATATGGGGTATGGTGTTACAGGCTCTGATCTGAAGAGGACCGAAATAATAGAGAGGCTTGAGCGTCTTGGGGCGAAAATATTCATAAATCATAGTGCGGAGAATATCGGAGATGCCGATGTAGTGGTAACGTCCTCCGCCGTAGAGAAAAATAATCCTGAGGTGATTGCGGCAAAGTCCCAGAAGATTCCTGTAATTCCGAGAGCCGAGATGCTTGCAGAACTAATGAGGCTCAAATACGGAATAGCCGTTGCGGGAAGCCATGGAAAGACCACTACGACTTCTATGATTTCGACTGTGCTGGAGTTCGGAGGATTTGATCCGACCATAGTTGTAGGCGGCAAAGTAAAAACCCTCGGCACAAACGCGCATCTCGGAAAGGGAAGCTTTATGGTTGCTGAGGCTGATGAAAGCGACGGTTCTTTTCTTATGCTCTCTCCAGTGATAGCGGTAGTTACAAACATTGATAGAGAGCATCTTGATCACTATGGGAGCATGATGAATCTGGAGGGGGCGTTTTTAGAATTTTTAAATAAAATTCCATTCTACGGACTTGCCGTCCTGTGCCTTGATTGTCCGCGTACGAAATCAATCGCTCGAGATTTCAAAAAGAGATTTATCACTTACGGTTTTTGCCGTGAGGCCGAGCTTAGAGCGGAAGACGTGCAGGTTTCCGGTCTTCAAACGAGTTTCAATGTCCTGTTTAATGACTTTCCTTTAGGAAACGTAAACCTGAACGTTCCTGGAAAGCACAATGCGCAGAATGCGCTTGCCTCTTTTTCGGTTGGAATGGAACTCGGAATGAGCTTTGAGCGAATAAGGGACGGACTGTATGGATTCAGGGGGATTGATAGAAGACTTCAGGTAAAGGGTGAATCTCAGGGTGTTCTCGTAATGGACGATTACGGCCACCATCCTCAAGAGATTCGGGTGACACTAAAGGCACTGAGAGAATCATTTTCAAGGAGGCTCATAGTGGTTTTCCAACCACATAGATACACGAGAACCCATCTTCTGTTTGATGACTTCGTTTCGGTTTTAAATGAGCCCGATGCACTCTTTATCCTGGATATATATTCAGCCGGTGAACCGCCGATTGATGGAGTAAGTTCGGAGAGGCTTGCGGGGTTTCTAAAAGGGAAGGGGCACGAAAATGTGTTTTACGTAAAAGGACACGATGAAGCGGCTCATGACGTTTTAAAAATACTAAAGCCGGGGGATTTGGTTCTTACACTCGGAGCCGGAGACGTATGGAAGGTGGGCGAGAAGATAGTGAAGGAGATTTCGTGAATCGGATTATAGAAGAATTTGAGAAAATCGGATGTGAATACAGGCGCAATTTCCCTATGAACCGCTACACCTCAATGCGTGTAGGAGGTATAACGGATCTCATTGCCTATCCAAAGAACTGCTTAGAGCTTATCAAAGTTCTTGATCTGCTTTCTTCCTTTGGTTTTCAGTGGACGCCTCTTGGAGGTGGATCAAACACGATTGTAAATGATGAAGGAATAAAAGGAGCGGTGGTAAGCACGGAGAAGATGCGCGGCGTTGAGGTTCTGGAAAATGGAAAGGTACTTGCGGAAGCCGGTGCTGTAATGGGTTCGGTTTTAAATATCAGCCTCCGAGCGGAGCTTGCGGGATTTGAATTTGCGGTGGGAATTCCCGGAACTGTAGGCGGGGGGATCATTATGAATGCGGGTGCAAATGGCGGTGAGATAAAGGACGTTGTAGATAGAGTGTGGATATGGCTCAACGGCAAAGAAACGGTGTTATCGAGAGATGAGATTAAGTTTGAATATCGAAAAAGCCATCTCCCCCAGGGGAGCGTTGTCACAAGGGCAATGTTTAATCTCAGGGCTGGAAACAGAAAGAGGAGTGAAAAAATAGTTAAAGAGTACCTGGATAAAAGAAGTAAAACACAGCCTATAAAAACGTCGAATTGCGGCTCCGTATTTAAAAATCCCCCTGAGATTGCTGCAGGAAAGCTTCTCGATGAACTCGGCTTTAAGGGGTTTCAAATAGGAAAGGCCAGGTTCTCAGAAATTCATGCGAACTTTATTGTAAATTCGGGAGGGGCAAAAGCAGCGGATGTGTTAAAGCTTATAGAGGTGGCAAAAGAAGAGGCTTTTTTAAAAAGGGGCGTACTCTTAGAGACGGAGGTTAGAATCATAGGGGAAGGAATGTGAGAGGGAAAAAACAAATATTTCTCATATTCATTTTTCTTTGCTGCGTGTCTGGTGTCCTTCTTTTTGCCGTTTTGCGTCTTGATTTTTTTAAGATAGATCAGATAGAGGTAGTAGGGGTAAAAAGGGTCTCTGAAAAAGAGATCCTTAAAAGGTCGGGGCTTATAATAGGAGGGAACATGGTTTTCTTTTCCGACGTGGATGTGACAAGAGAGATCATGAAGAACTCCTGGATAACCGACGTCCATATCAAAAGAGAATTCCCCGGAAAGGTCATAGTTGAGGTAAAGGAGGCTGAGCCGTTTTGCATGGTTCTTGGAGAGGACGGCGAGCTTTACTACATGAACAAGTCAGGCAAAAAACTCGGCAAAGCGAACTTTGATATAGGACTTGATTTTCCCATTCTTACAGGCGAAGGTATAGAGGACCCGAAACTTTTGGGAGAGGCCTTAGAGATTCTAAAATTCTCTTTGAGAAGCGCTGTTCTCACATGGAAAGAGATTTCGGAAATTAACGTGAATCCAATCTACGGGATTGCGGTTCTCTCTACGGATGGAAGGCGAGTTGATTTTGGGCAAGAGGACATTGAGAAAAAATGGTACAGGGTAGAAAAAATTATAAGCCACGTAAGAAGAATCAATCTGACTGAGAAATATATAAACATAAGCTCTGGAAAGGTAGGGATTGTAGATTTTAAATTATAAGGAGTAGGGTAGGTTTGAAAGCCCTACAAGAGAAATTAAGGAGAAGATAGGGTGAGTAGAGAATCCAGTTTGATTGTGGGTTTAGATATTGGAACTACAAAGGTCTGCGCCATCGTGGGAGAGATCACACATGCGGATAGATTGGATGTTATCGGGGTTGGAACTTATCCGTCATTCGGTCTCAAAAGGGGAGTCGTAGTAAATATTGAAAATACAGTCCAATCCGTAAAACATGCAATTGAAGAGGCCGAGCGCATGGCGGGATGCGAAATCAGAACGGTTTTTGTGGGAATTGCCGGGGGACACGTAAAGGGAATGGGTGGACACGGCATGATTACAATCAGAAACCGCGAGGTTTCAAAGCGCGACATTGATCGTGTTATTGAATCTGCAAGTGCTTTTTCAATTCCGGCGGATAGGGAAATCCTCCATGTCATCCCTCAAGAGTTTGTTGTTGATGGTCAGGCAGGGATTAAAGACCCGGTGGGAATTTATGGAATCAAGCTTGAGACAAGAGTTCATATCGTCACCGGACAGGTTACAGCGGCGCAGAATCTGGTAAAGTGCATCCATCGTGCGGGAATGGATGTTGCAGACATTATATTAGAACAGCTGGCATCGAGTGAGGCAGTGCTTACACCGGATGAAAAGGAAATAGGAGTCGTCCTTATTGACTGTGGGGGGGGAACGACTGACATTGCGATATTTGCTGGTGGAAGTATTAGGTATACAGAAAATCTCACACTTGGAGGTGATCACATAGATAGAGATATTGCTCTTGGACTTTCTACTCCTCTTGCAGAAGCGAGAAGACTCAAAGAAAAATACGGCTCGGCTTTTATAGATCTTGTTTCACCTGATGAAATAGTAGAAGTAGTGAGCGTCGGCGGAAGGCGTCCGAGAAATATCTCTAGGAGAGAGCTTGGAATGATAATTGAGCCGAGGATGGAAGAGATTTTTAGCCTTGTAAAAAGAGAGATAATAAAGTCTGGCTATCAAGAGCTTCTTCCTGCGGGTGCTGTAATTACGGGAGGAACTGTTATAATGGATGGAACAGTTGAACTTGCGGAGAAAATCTTGGGAATGCCGGTAAGAAGAGGAATTCCAACCGAAGTTGGTGGACTCAAGGATATCATAGCGAATCCCGTCTATTCCACAGGAGTTGGGCTTGTCCTCTACGGTGCGAGATACAAAGGGGATAATAAACTCCGCATCCGTGATGAGAACGTTTTTAAAAAGGTGCTTGATAGTATGAAGCATTGGTTTAGAGAATTTTTTTAGGTTAGAATATAGACCTCGAAAAATGGAAGATTGATCTTGGAACTAAAATTGTCTCTTGATAGCCTATTTTAGTTTGTGTTAGAACTAGTAAAACGGTTATACATAAAGTATGAGGGGTCAAGTCTAAAATAAAATAAGTTGGTATGCTGGTAATTCGGCATCACCCAACACCTCAACAGGGAGGAAAGCCTATGGCAAACTTTGAATTAGAAGATACAACGATAGACCAAAGAGCAAAAATAAAAGTAATAGGGATGGGCGGAGCAGGAGGAAACGCGGTAAACACGATGATTGAGAGAAATCTCAGCGGTGTTGAATTCATCGTTGCGAATACGGACGCTCAGGATTTGAGAAAATCACGTGCATCGGTGAAGCTTCAAATCGGTTCGAGAATCACAAAGGGACTCGGCGTCGGCGGAAACCCGATAATTGGAAGGGAATCCGCTCTTGAGGATCAAACAAAAATTATAGAGGCGCTGGAGGGAGCGGATATGGTTTTTATCACGGCGGGTATGGGAGGTGGCACGGGAACGGGAGGCTCCCCCGTTGTAGCGCGTGCGGCGAAAGAGCTTGGCGCCCTTACAGTTGGAGTCGTGACCAAACCCTTTAGCTTTGAAGGCCCCAAGAGAAACAGACAGGCTTTGGAGGGGATAGAAAACCTTGAAAAAGAGGTGGACACGCTTATTGTGATTCCCAACAATCGGCTGGCTTCCGTGCAAAAATGCGGAATCGTTGACGCGTTTAAAAAAGCCGATGAAATTCTCTATCAAGCCGTCCGGGGCATCTCCGACATAATCACGGGAACGGGATATATTAACGTTGATTTCGCGGATGTAAAAAGCATAATGGGCGAAAACGGCGGAAAGGCGCTTATGGGAACGGGTTACTCTGAGGGAAGCGGCAGGGCGAGGGAAGCGGCCGAAGCTGCAATTACAAGCCCCTTGCTCGAAGATGTATCAATTGATGGAGCGAGGGGGATTCTCATAAATGTGACTGCTTCGCCCGACTTCAGAATCGAAGAGCTAAATGAGGCGTGCAGTTATATAAGAGAGCGTGCGGATGAGGACGTAAACCTCATCTTCGGACTCGTGCTTGATGAGGGCTTGAAAGACGCCGTGCGGATCACGGTAATTGCCACGGGGATACAGAGCATAAAATCTAAATCCGAAAACGGAGCGATAATAGAAGAAGAGGCGCCTAAGGAAGTAGTCACCAAGCTACATACCGCGTCTGAGACGCCAAGCGATGAGTTTGAAATCCCTGCCTTTATAAGAAGGCGAAGCTTTAGAGAAGGGAAGTGACCTTTTCTCAAGGGCTGTGGGGAATGCACAACTGTATTAAGACTTGATTGGATGGGTATAAGATCGCCCAGATACGCCTGCGTTTGTAGAGGTGGCAGGTGTTTATCTATCCATCCTGTTTTTTGATATAACCTGCGGTCGGATAAATCAGAGATTTCTGGTCTGTAACAAAGTCAGTTAAAATAGTGGTGTGAGTTAATTAAAGCTAGATTTTATCTAGCTAGATTAATATCTTATTAGTGTTGAACATTTTTAGATGATATGGAAACTTAAAGAAAAAGCCAGAGAGATTCTATCCAATGAGACTGGAGCTATATTCAAAGAAGGAATCCTCAGAATTGCGCTTGCGTATCCAAATACATATCAAATAGGGACATCAAACCTAGGATTTCAATTAATCTATAGAATTCTAAATTCGATCCCCCATATCTCTGCGGAAAGGGTTTACCTTCCTGACCATGAAGACATAAGGTTTTATGAGGCGGGCGAAGAGCTTTTTTCAGTTGAGACTCAGAGACCAATTGGGGAATTTGATGTGGTTGCCTTTTCCGTCCCGTTTGAGGGCGACTACATAAATGTGCTGAAAATCCTGGAACTATCAAAGATTCCCCTGCGCAGCGTGGACAGGGGAGAGGGGTTTCCACTCGTCATAGCGGGGGGAATGGCGACTCTTCTAAACCCGGAGCCTCTTTCTCCATTTATTGATGCTTTTGTTATAGGTGAAGGCGAATACATAACGAGAGAAATATTTGAGATCATAGCGTGCAAAGAGCCAAAATGGAAAACCCTTGAGCGGCTTTCAGAGGTTGAGGGGGTTTATGTTCCCTCTTTCTTTGAGCCTACCTATAATGAAGACGGAACCTTTGCGGGGCATACTCCCTCTCTTCGTGTGAAGAAGAGGTTTATAGATAACCTGGATATGCACCCTGGCGGCTCTGCAATTCTCACCAAAAACACAACCTTCTCCGATATGTACTTGATTGAAATGAGTAGAGGGTGCGGAGGCGCGTGCAGATTCTGCGCGGAGGGGTTTGTGTACAGATACCCAAGGCATAGAGAAAAATCTTCAGTTATCACTGAAATACAGAAGGCAAAAGAGATGGGAAGGAGAGTGGGGCTTATAAGCCCTATGCTTCTTGACCACCCCGATTTAAAAGAGATAATAGCCGAGGCTAGGAGAGAGGGGATTCAAGCCTCCCTTTCATCGCTTAGAGCGGACGCTCTCGACGAGGATATGCTCGAAGCCGTTCGTATGAGCGGGCAGAAGACCCTTACAATTGCCCCTGAGGCTGGGAGCGATTTCCTCAGGCGTTCTGTGAATAAACACTTTACAAACGAGGATATAGTTAAAAGCGCCGAGCTTTCTCGAAGGTTTGGAATCACAAATCTGAAACTCTACTTTATGGTGGGGCTTCCGGCTGAAAGAGACGAGGACATAAAGGCCATAGGAGAGCTTGGACGAGCCGTAAAAGGGGTTTTTACGCAGGGCAAGGTAACGATAGGCGTAAATCCCGTCGTTCCCAAGCCCTGGACGCCGTTTCAGTGGGCCTCTTTTCCGAAACTGGAGGATGTTGAGAGGAAATATCGAACTATAAAAAACGAAATCAAAGGAGAAGGCGGGATAGAACTCGCGCTCAGTTCTCCGAGGCTTTTCTACATCCAAGCCCTTCTCTCACGCGGCTCGCGCCGTGTTTCTCGTTTTCTTGAGCTTACTCTCCAAGAAAAAGGGAGCTATTCAATGGCGCTGAGAAAATGGGAATTGAACCCCGACTTCTATACATATCGCGAGCGCCGCGCCGATGAAACCTTTCCCTGGGATTTTATTGACCACGGAATATCAAAGAAATTCCTGAGAAGAGAATACGAAAAATCATTCGAGGGCAGAAAAACCCCTGAGTGCATAACCCCAATCTGCAAGCTCTGCGGTGTGTGCTAGGAAAAGTTTAAACTCTACTCAGAGTTGTACATAAAAGAGCATTGGGTCATTTTAAGCTATACTGCATACAATGGCAGAAAGGAGAGATATAAATGGCGTACAAAGTTTTCCTAAGCCATAGTAGTGCTGATGGGGATTGGGTTAGGTGGATAGCTACCAACGCAAAATCTATAGGTATTGAAGTTTACCTTTACGAATATAATCCTCAACCTGGAATACTAGTTGCTGACAAAATAAAACAAGCTATTCAAGATTCTGATGCTCTGATAGTTCTACTTACCTTTAACAGTCAATTTTCTTCTTATGTTCAACAAGAGATAGGCTTTGCGGAGGCTAGCAGAAAGCAGATTATTCCTCTTGTTCAACCAGGTATACAAAAACGGGCTCTTGCTATGTTAGAAGGTAGAGAATATATATTTTTTGACTTCAACAAACCACAAGAGGCTCTATCAACACTTCTTAGTTATTTACAAAAACTTAGAAAAGTGAAAGAGAATGAGCGAGCAATCCTTATGGGGTTAGGAGGACTTATCATAGTAGCTTCACTACTTGGAGGAGGAGAGTGAGAGGTATATTTATTTTGTAGGAGAACAGATTATGCTGAGGTACTTTACACTTGAGTATTGGGTAGACGAGGGTTGGTATGTTGGTAGGCTGAAGGAAGTTCCGGGCGTGTTTAACCAAAGGGAATCTTTCTTAGAATTAGAAGAGAATATCCGAGAAGCTTATCAACTAATGCTCAAGGACGAAAAGTTTGTGTATCAAACCAATACTATCTGATTAAAAAATAACCGGATAATTCCCCGATCTACTTCGTAATTCACCGTAATAAAAGCAACTTACATCTGGCATAAATCTTGCCATTGCCCGTCAACTCAATATCACAGTCAGTTATGGTTAATGAGCTGCTCCCCTTCAGGGCTTCTTAACCATAAAATTCGGTATAGCTGCGAAAATTGTATTGGACAAAAACAACAATCGGGAGGTCCGAACAACTATGAGTATCATTGATGAGGTTCTAAAGGCCAATGAAGAGTATGCGAAGAATTTTAAACTGGGGCATCTTCCTGCACCACCCGCTCGTAAACTGGCGGTTGTTGCCTGCATGGATGCGCGACTGACGGTATCGCAACTCCTCGGTCTCAAAACCGGCGAGGCGCACATCATGCGCAATGCGGGAGGGATTATCACTGAGGATGCTATGCGCTCGCTTATTATTTCTCACTATCTGCTGGGCACTCAGGAGTGGATGATTATTAATCATACCGACTGCGGAATGTTGACCTTCAAGGATGAGGAACTCCATCTAAAACTCCGTAAGACAAGCGGAGCCTCGGCTGTATCTCCGGTTCACTTTCACGCCTTCGGTGACTTAGAGGAGAACGTCCGCCATCAGATAGAGAAGGTAAAGCATCATCCCTGGTTTCCTAAGCACATTCCGGTCAGGGGCTTTATTTATGATGTTAAGACAGGTAGGTTGAATGAGGTTTTTCCCGAATAGTTAATTTCTTCTGAGTCGTTGCGATTGTAGGGGCACAGTGCACCGTGCCCCTACTGCTTGGTGTTACTTTCCAATAGTTATGATCAAGAGAGTTCGTTTGTAATAATGAGATAATTTGTATCCCTCCATTTTTGCCTTTCTCCTTAAGAGAAATCCCTCACAAATTATGGTTTGTAAAGGTTGCTGATGCAGCGACTGCATTCCGAGCATTGCTGCTTCTAATCGAAATTTTTCTTGAATTGCCTTTTCATAGAGGGTTAAATTTTTTAGAGGTGATAATTGTTGAGAATTGCACAGGTTGCGCCACTCTATGAAAGCGTTCCGCCCAAATACTATGGAGGCACGGAACGCATTGTGTCATACCTTACTGAGGAACTGGTACGCCAAGGGTATGAGGTAACCCTTTTTGCAAGCGGTGATTCGGCCACGAAGGCTCGCCTCATTGCTCCTTGTCGGCGAGCTTTGCGCCTCGATAAAACTTGCATTGATCAGATGGCTCACCATATACTGATGTTAGAACAGGTGTTTCGGTATACGACCCAATTTGATATTATCCATTTCCATATTGACTATTTGCATTTTCCTCTTTCAAGGCGGCAAAGAACGCCTCATGTCACCACGCTTCATGGGCGACTGGATGTTCCGGATCTGATTCCACTTTATAAGGAGTTTCATGATATGCCTGTGGTTTCTGTGTCAAATTCTCAGAGAGAACCTTTGCCTTGGATCAACTGGCAAGGTACGGTTTATCATGGGTTACCTAAAGACCTTTACACATTCCGAGCGGAGCCTGGAAAATATCTTGCCTTTTTGGGGCGTATCTCGCCCGAGAAGCGTGTAGACCGAGCGATTCGGATTGCCAAAAGAGTGGGTATGGAAATCAAGATTGCTGCAAAAGTGGACGCTGTAGACCGGGAATACTTTGAGGATGTTATAAAACCTCTTCTCGATGATCCATTGACCGATTATATTGGCGAGATCGGGGAGGGTGAAAAAGACGAATTTTTAGGAAATGCCTATGCACTTCTATTTCCAATCGATTGGCCAGAGCCGTTCGGAATAGTGATGATTGAGGCAATGGCCTGTGGGACTCCGGTCATTGCCTATCGTCGTGGATCTGTCCCGGAGGTGATGGAGGAAGGCGTTACGGGATTTATTGTCGAAAACCTAGAAGAGGCAGTAAGGGCTGTGGAGATGGTTCCGAATTTGAGTCGGTATCGGTGTAGGCAGGTCTTTGAAGAAAGGTTCTCTGCATCCCGCATGGCAAACGACTATTTATTGATTTATAATCAGCTTATCGAAAGAAAGACCGAATCTAGATCAATGTAATTAATAAGGGAGCTGTAGCCGTGGACGAGATTATACGCGTAAGGGATCAGTTCTATATACTGGCAACCTCTTCTTTAGCTGATGACCGTACGCGGGTACTCAAGCACGACGACATGTTTGCTGTATTTGACCGATATGGAGACATTCAACCTATTGGGTTGGGTGAGCAGGGTATCTATTATGAAGGAACGAGGTTTCTCTCTCGCTTGGAGCTAGGATTGGGTGAGAGCCGTCCCCTCCTTCTCGGCTCGACTGTAAATGACGACAATAGTCTTCTGGCTGTAGACCTTACGAATCCCGATATTTATATCGGTGGAAATGTGATTATTCCGCGAGGCACTTTGCATATATTCCGCTCTAAGTTCCTCTGGCATGGGGTTTGTTATGAACGTTTAAGGATCATCAATCACGGTCTTTCCCCTATTGAGGTTGTGTTTTCATTGAGCTTTGAGGCTGACTTTAGTGATATATTTGAGGTGCGGGGAATAAAGCGGGAGCATAGGGGGCAGAGACTCAAAGAGACGGTAGGGGAGAAAGGTGTTGTTCTTCAATATAAGGGCTTGGATAATGTGATTCGGCGGACGAGGTTGAAATTCTCGCCAGCGCTCAGAGAGGCCTCTGAATCCCGGATGCGGTTTGATGTGCGGCTCAGTCCAAAAGAGGAGGCGATGTTTTTTTTAACTATATCCTGCGAATTCGCTCATAGAACCCCCCATTGTTTTTCTTATGACCGCGCGTTTGGAGAGCTGAGGAATAAACTGAAAGTCGCAGGGGCTCAGCAGAATTGTGAGATTTATACATCCAACGAGCAGTTCAACAATTGGTTGAACCGTTCCCTGTCCGACCTCTACATGATGGTCACAGATACCCCTCAAGGTCCTTATCCCTATGCCGGAGTCCCCTGGTTCAGTACGCCTTTTGGCCGAGATGGAATCATTACTGCGCTTGAGTTTCTCTTGATTAATCCCAATATTGCTAAGGGGGTGCTTACATACCTTGCATCCACACAGGCTAGGGAAACTATTCCTGAGCGGGATGCGGAGCCAGGAAAGATTCTCCACGAAGCGCGCGACGGGGAGATGGCAGCGCTGGGCGAGGTTCCATTCAGGCGCTATTATGGCAGTGTAGATGCTACCCCGCTCTTTGTTGTCCTTGCTGGAGCCTACTACGAGCGTACGGGGGATAGAAAATTTATTGAGTCCATCTGGCCCAGTGTTGAGCTTGCCTTAAAGTGGATTGATGCGTATGGCGATATGGACGGCGATGGATTTGTGGAATATTTTCGACACTCTCCGCATGGGCTTGTTCATCAGGGCTGGAAGGATTCTCAGGATTCCGTATTCCATGCAGACGGAACCCTGGCGGAGGGACCGATTGCCCTTTGCGAGGTTCAGGGATATGTCTATGATGCTAAGCTCAGGGCTTCTGGGCTGGCATCAGTTTTAGGACAAACGGAAAGGGCTGATGAGCTATTACATCAAGCCGACAGGCTCAAAGGGCGTTTCGAGGAGGCTTTTTGGTGCGAGGAGCTTTCCACATATGCCCTGGCTCTCGATGGCAAAAAGCGTCCCTGCCAGGTTCGGGCATCCAATGCCGGTCATTGTCTCTTTAGCGGAATCGCCACTCAAGACCGTGCGGAGCACACGGCACAGACACTACTGGGAGAGGACTTCTTTTCCGGATGGGGGATTCGGACTGTAGCTGCCTCTGAGGTTCGATATAACCCTATGTCCTATCATAATGGCTCTATATGGCCCTTTGACAATTCCATAATTACGGCTGGACTTTCTAGATATAGACTCAAGGACTTGGCTATCAAGGTTTTAGCGGGGCTTTTTGATGCCGTGCTCTTTCTCGACCTCTACAGGCTGCCCGAACTCTTTTGCGGATTCCACAGGCGTTCCGGAAGCGGTCCAACTCTCTATCCGCTCTCATGCGCTCCCCAATCCTGGTCTGCGGCATCTGTGTTTTTCCTCATTCAGTCGTGTCTGGGACTATCTGTTAATGCCCCTCGCATGCAGGTGTGCTTCTCCCATCCGCTCTTGCCCAATTTTCTTCACAGGATTTGGATTAAAAACCTTAAAGTGGGAGAGGCATCTGTAGAGCTTTTGATTGAGCGCCATGAACGGGATGTGGATATTAATATTGCGCACAAAGACGGCAATGTCGAGATTATAGTGATACGATGAGTTAACCATAAGCTGCTCTACACCCTAGATTCCTTTCAAAACCTACTGTCTTGTGACGCTTTTTGCTCTTATGACATTTTTTGTCACTTAAACGGGTAATTGTAGGCCCATTTATTGGTAACTCAGATCAGGATTCAGAGAGGATGTAACCCCTTCACCTGCTATATTTTTGGTTTAAAGAGATTTGAGCTTTATATAAAAATGTTAATGATTGGTGAAAGTTATGCTTCCCCACTGGAACTGAGTAGTTCCTGACCTTACATTGAAACCCATGTTGGCGAGTTCGATGGATTAGGCACGGCGGATTGGAGACACGAATGGCATAACCCTTGCCATATAGAGGCTGTAAAAGCGATAGAACATGATATCAAACCTAAACTCTTAGCCCGAGTCGAAAAGGGCAAACCATTCGAAAGGATGGGACGCAAAGCTACAGGCCTAAATTCGTCAGGAGGCGAATAGGGTAGCTGGGTTGCCGAAATAGGGTGATAAAAGGGCTTATCTTATTTCAGTTCCCCTGAGTAACAAATTTAGGATGCGCCTCTGAAGATGGTTTATACAAGGGAGGTATGGAATGGGAATACATCACAGTTGGTTAATACAAAAAGCCTCTGTTGCCTTTTTAATCCTATCTATTCTTTTAATTCCATATTTATCGAATGCACAGAGCTTTAGCTTGGAGGATCTTTTATTAGGTCATTCTCCAGTCTGCCACGAGGAAGCGCGGGGCAGTGCTCGATGTCATGCCAGGGTAAAGATTGACAATAAGGGAAATCCAATGGTGACAGCCAGTCCGAGCGGCTATGGCCCGGCTCAGTTCCTTGCAGCATACGGATTAACGGGAATAGCTCCATCTGACCAGATCATTGCAATAGTAGATGCATACGACCATCCCAATATTCTGTCGGACCTGAATACATACAGCGATACATTCGGAATACCCAGGTTGCACGCTTGTGTGGGTTCAATTGCTAGTTCAAGTGTGCCTTGCTTTCAGAAGGTAGATCAGAATGGGGGGCAATCATATCCAAAGGTGAATTCCGGTTGGGCATTAGAGATTGCGCTTGATGTTGAGATTGCCCACGCTATTTGTCAAAACTGTAAAATCCTGCTCGTGGAGGCATACAGCAGCTCCTATTTGAATCTCATGGCGGCGGTAGATAGAGCGGTTCTTATGGGCGCAACGGTTATTTCTAATTCATACGGGTCAGGCGAGTTTTCTGGTGAAACCGCCTATGACAGTCACTTTAATCATCCAGGAATTGCTATTACATTTAGTTCTGGTGATAGCGGTTATGGTACAAGTTATCCCGCGGCTTCTCCATACGTTACTGCGGTAGGAGGAACATCGCTTTATTTCTCTACCACATCCGTCACCGAATCCGCCTGGAATAAAGCGGGGAGCGGGTGCAGCATCTATGAACCCAAGCCATACTGGCAAAAGGATAACCTGTGTTCTAGAAGAACAATTGCGGATGTCTCAGCCGATGCTAATCCCAATACAGGGGCAGCGATTTTTGATAGCGTCCCTTATGGGGGGCATACGGGGTGGTTTCTGGTTGGAGGAACAAGCTTATCTTCTCCAATAATAGCGGGTACGTATGCTTTGGCAGGAGGGGTAGGGGCAGGAATATGGGGTAACTCACTGCCCTACTCGCAGAACCCGTCAACCAATCTCAATGATATAGTCGGTGGAAAGAACGGCAGATGCGGTGGCACATATCTTTGCAAAGCCGTGTCTGGATATGATGGACCAACGGGTTTGGGAACACCAAATGGGGTAGGCGGATTTTAGGGAGACCGGGGAAGAGAACCAAGAGGAGATGGTGGATTGAGGAAGACTCAATCCCCAATTAGCCATAATCTTTCTCCAGCCTTTTAGATTGATTGGGAAGTTGGTCTTCAAATGGAAGCTTGATGCGAGGGGCATCAATCCAGAGGCCCTCGATGTCGTAGAACCTCCTTACAGGCTCATAGAACACATGAACTACAACATCCGCCGCATCAATTAGAACCCACCTGCCTTCGGTATATCCTTCAACACCGATGGCTCTTTCTCCCATTTCTTTGAGTTTTTGTTCAATGTTATCCACGATTGTTTTTACTCCTCTATCCGAATCGGCGCTGCATACGAGAAAGTAATCCGCAATGTCGCTCAGCGTTTTTATTTCAATCACTTCCGTATCCTGTGCCCTTTTTTCCCAGGCAGCATGGGCAAGGATTAGGGCTTTTTCCTTTGATTTTATCAAAGCGCCTCCTTTGTATAGATTTTGTTCTCCAATATGTATACCTCTACCTCTCTGGGAACCAGGTATTTAATAGAGCTATTCTTTTTTATTAAATCTCTTATCCGGGTTGAGGATACTTGAATCCCCTCAATTTTCACAAGAGCCAGTGTTTTATTAGAGCCCTTATGCCTGTAGAATATCACGTTCTCTTCATCTTTATAATATCGAAAATCATCCCCTAGCGCAAGTGGAACCGAGGTAAAATGCGGAAAGCCGGGTCTTGTAATTACGGCAAAATTCGAGAGTTCAAAGAGCCTCCTATACTCCCTCCATGTATGTATCTCGCAGAAGAGTTCCGCGCCCAGAATGAAGTAGATTTCAGAATCGGGGAATTTAGAAGAAAAATACTCAAGTGTATGGACGGTATATGAGGGCCCTCCGCGTTTAATCTCTATGTCGCAGACATCGAAAAAAGGGTTTTCTCCCGTTGCGAGTTCTACCATCTTTAGACGGTCGGCGGGGGATGCTATGTCTGATGAATCCTTATGAGGGGGCATGGACGAGGGGATGAAATAAATCCTGCCAAGCCCAAGGGCCTCTCTTATCTCCTCGGCTCCCCTAAGATGGCCAATGTGTATAGGATTGAATGTTCCGCCCAAAAGGCCGATCTTCATTCTGGGCTTTTTCCCCATCTTCTCTATATTATCATATTTTATACGTTATTGTGAGGTATAAAGCCTATTATTACGTGGCTAAACGTATCCTTCGACTATGAACTCTTGCCCTATGGTTTTTACCTGAATCTTCTTTATAGAAAGTGCGTTTTTGACATCGGAGACATTGAGTTTTCCCACCATACTGATGCCTTCACTTCCGATAATCTTGGGCGCGTAGAAAAAGACAATTTTATCTACGATGCCGTTTTTCAAAAACGATGCTGCGGTCTCGCTGCCGCCCTCGACAAGAACACTAGTAATCTCCATATCACCCAGTTTTTTGACGAGATTTAAAACATCAACGCGACCATCTTTTTCTTGGTCTATGAATAAAACCCTCGCCCCCATTTCCTCTAAATCTTTAACCTTCTTGGAATCCCCTGATGGGGTTGTGGCTATAATCGGTGACCTGTGGAGGCTAAGGAGCTTTGCGTCAATCGGGATCCTCAGTTTGCTGTCGAGAACTACGGGCGTTGGCTGGCGGTCTGATTTTTTGCCCAATCTTACGGTAAGATGAGGGTCATCCTGGATCACGGTTTCAATCCCGATAATTACGGCATCCACTTGGTTTCTCAATCTGTGTGCGTATTTTCTTTGAATTTCGCTCCCTATCCATTTTGAGTCGCCTGTGAAAGTGGCAATCTTTCCGTCTAGGGTCGCAGCGAGCTTTAGGATTATAAAAGGCATCCCTGTCGTTACGTATTTAAAAAAGGCCTCGTTAATCTCTATGCACCTGTCTGCTAGAACGCCGACCTTCACCTCTATGCCCCTTTCTCTGAGGATTCTTATTCCTTTTCCATTTACGTTCGGATTTAAATCTAGAGTTCCTACTACGAGTTTTGATATTCCCCTTTCAATAATGGCGTCCACGCACGGAGGGGTTCTTTTCCCTGTGTGGCAGCATGGCTCAAGCGTGATGTAGAGGGTAGAGCCTTTCAGATTGTGCCCTTTTCTCTCTGCGTCTAAAAGTGCCTCGATCTCCGCATGTGGAAGCCCGGCTTTTCTGTGGTATCCCTTTCCAATGATTTTTCCCCTTTTTACAACGACTGCGCCCACGAGTGGATTTGGACTTGTCATTCCCTCGGCTCTCTTTGCAAGCCGAAGCGCAAGAGACATATATTTTGAATCGGGGTCTTTAGGCATCTAGTTTTAGAAGAGGATTATACCATTTCAATTTTGAAATATAACACCGCGTTTCAATAAGAAATCGGTATTAGATGGTTGAATGAGGGAGACTATTTTGATCTATTTCGAGTAGATTCTTATATGCTGTATAATACACCCATTAGGGGTGGTTAGACAGCAAAAGCGTCAGTCTAAATCTGCACTGTATAATTAGCCAGCTCTTTTGAAAGGAGTAGTGTTGTGAAAATTGGCGATAGGCTTCGGCTCTCAGGAGACTACGATATGTACCCTGAATGGTTGCGTGGGCGAAGCGAATATTACGCAAGATTTATTACCTTCCTCGAGAACAATGACGAAAGGCGCTCGCCTGCTGGAAGATTATCGGCCTTAATCGAGTTTAAAGAACAAAAGAATCTTCATGATGGATGGAGGGTCATGTGCTTTATGAGGTGGTAAAAGATAGTTGATGAAAAATTAGTAGCTTAATATGGTGTGGACCGTACTAAACTAGTCGTATCCTGAAACCCGCATACTCACCTGGAGAAACATAGAATCTTAGCCTATGACTTGTGGCAAGGAAGTGGATCCGGATGGCGATCTCTTTTGAAAAAGTGAGTTTAACCGCCCAACTGGCAGCTTATATGCGCCAGTTTTCCGATATTCCCTTTGCCGGTGACGTGGCAGAACTGTTGCATTCCAGGGAGGTTTTTGAAGCCCTGCTGCAAGGGCATGAAATGAGGCCCAATGACCTGCTCTGGTATGCGCCCATCTTCGAGGTACGTTACAAGAGCGTGACGACGGCAATTCAGCGCTCCGGGTACCGCCAGGTACTGGAATTAGCCAGTGGGCTGGCGCTGCGCGGGCTTGCCATGAGCCAGGATGCTGATGTGAATTACATTGAATCGGACCTGACAGGTATCAGTGCAGAAAAAGCGCAGTTGATTGCCATCCTGCGTGCCAGGTACGGTCTTGCCGACCACCATAACCTGAGTTTTCCAGCGGTCAACGCCATCGAGATGAGCCAGTTACGTGAGGCGGTGAAGACCCTGCGCCCTGATGCGCCTCTGGCAGTCGTCAATGAGGGGCTGTTTCCGTATCTCTCTTCTGCTGAAATGCAGGACGTAGCGCGCAATATCCACGACCTGCTGCTTGAATTCAGTGGTTGCTGGATCACACCAGATTTTTCAATCCGCAGCGAAGTGACCCAGGTGCCGGAACAGCAGCGCGAATTTCGCCGCATCGTCTCCGCAGCAACCGATCGCAGCATGTATAACAATGCTTTTGAGTCGCTCGACCAGCTTGAAACATTTCTTGGCAGGGTGGGATTTAAGGCAGTGGTGTCAAACCCACTGGATGATGTGCCTGAGCCTGTTTCGATGCGCGTGCTTGGGCTGCCTCCCTCGCTGCTCGCGCCGCTACGGTCAAGCCTTCGCCTGTGGGTGCTTATACCAATTCCAAGTTGAATATGGTTAAATTTATGAATGGGAAGAAGAGCAAGTATCAAACCAAATAAAAGCATTTACTCATTAGAGGAACTAACAAAACTCTACAAGAAGGAGAAGGACACAAGAGTGCAAAAAAGACTTCTTGCAATGAAAATGATGTTAGAGGATCA
>Ga0209810_1001051_pt1 | contig 46911 bp, 47 predicted proteins | sample Coa_R1_7_FD_187159 | JGI IMG/M metagenome (GOLD analysis project Ga0209810, IMG submission 187159) | Surface soil microbial communities from Centralia Pennsylvania, which are recovering from an underground coalmine fire - Coalmine... | ecosystem: Environmental > Terrestrial > Soil > Unclassified... | reverse complement strand
GCCTTTCGTCCCTCCAGTGTGGATGCCGTCGGCCTATGGCGCGCGCTACGCGTACGGTCATATCGTCGAACGGGGTCGCCACCTGATCGTATCGGGTGGACTCGGCTGCAGCGGCGTACCGCTGCGGCTCGGCGTACCGCCGGAAATTCTCCGCGTGGAGCTCGGCTGAGCATCGGTCTTAGCGCGGTATCGCGCGGGAAGCGGCGCGGGATCCGGCAATGCCGGCCTCGTCGCGGCGAAGCGCGACGGCACGCGGCGGGCGGGCTGCATTCCGAACCCGCAAAGACCGAAACGGCGCCCGTGGTGGGCGCCGTTTCGTCTCAGCATATCTGTTCAACCATGTCAGTTGAACAGCCCACTATTCGCCGCGACGCGCGAAGTGCCCTGATGCGGCGCCAGCACCACCACCACGGTGCCGATCTTCGCGCGCTTGTATAGGTCGATGACGTCCTCGTTGGTCATGCGGATGCAGCCCGAGGAAATCGCCTGTCCGATATATTCCGGCTGGTTGGTGCCGTGGATACGGTAGAGCGTATCCTTGTTGCCCTCGAACAGATACAGGGCCCGCGCCCCCATCGGATTCTGCGGTCCCGGTCCGACATAATCGGGCACGTCGAGGCGCTTCTTGATCTCCGCGGTCGGCGTCCACGACGGCCATTCCGTCATGCGTCCGACCCGGGCGACGCCCGACCAGGCCAAGGCCTCCTCTCCAACGGCGACCCCGTAGCGGATCGCCTTGCCGCCGGGAAGCACATAGTAGAGATAACGGTTATCGGTATCGACCACGATCGTGCCGGGCTCTTCCTTGCGCGGATAATCGACGATGTGTCGTCGATAGGGCTCGGGAATCGTGACCTTTTCGTAGGGCGCGGCGGCCAGGAGTTTTCTGTCGCGCGCCGTGAAATTGGCCTCGGACGAGGGCTCAAGCGTCGATTGCATGCAACCGCCGAGCACCACCCCGATACCGAGCAGGATGACCGATAATTCCCTGGCCGCCATTACCGCCCTCGTCGCCGAGCTCGTTCTCGTATCCGTCGGGGAATGCCGCGCTGCGGCCCTCCCCGCCATCAATTAATCCAAGTCATGGGCGCTTCGCCACGGTTTCTGCGGCGCGTCAAACAGCTTCCTGTCGACCTGTGGCAAGAAAGCCGCACTTCGTGGCGGCCCCTCCCATACTCGGCCGGAGCGAAAGAGCGCGACCGGCACCGCATCGCGTTAACGAAGATTTTACCGTGTCGGCCGGTATCATGATGCAGCGCCAGGAATGCCCTTTGTCACGATAGAACACGAAAACCTGCGCAATTCCGCCTCAGTTGGCGGCGATAAATCCGCCCTCGGCCGGTGAATAAGCCGGGCTGGAGAGCCCAAGAAACTCGCAAGGAAAATTGGAGTGACACGATGACCGCGCCGAAAGCTACGGAACGGAGCGAAGACCGCAGTAACCGTTCGGCTGAGACGGAAGCGTCGAACCTCGATCGCCGTTACGGCGAGATCGGCATCCCCGCGGTGGCGGCCGCGGCGCGCTGTCGTCCGGTAGAGCCGCAGCGACGGGCTGCGGCGAGCCCTGACCGCTTCCGTTACGACGACTACCTCTGAGCAGCTCGCACCGCCTCCGACCGCCCGCCCGAGGTGGCGGGTGTCAAGCTGACCGGGCGCCGCGGCGGGCATCGCCGCTTCCTTCACGGTTGCCATCGGCTCGGAGCGCGTTCCGGCCGCTCCATCCCGCCTCGGCGCCGCCATCCGCCAACAAACGCCAACCCGCATCGGGCCCATCGGCCTGATGCCGATCCATTCCTCGCGCTTGCCGGACCGTCCGGGTCATGAGAGATAAAACCCGGCGGAGGGTGATGGCATGCTTTCGGTTTACGTGCCGCGCGGCTCGACTCTCGAGCGCGTCGCGGTCGAATCGGGCTCGGCGCCGCCGGACGCCGCGGTCTGGATCGACATGATGTCTCCCACCGCCGAGGAAGACAGGCTTGTGGAGAAGCTGCTCGGCATCGCGGTTCCGACGCGCGAGGAAATGCAGGAAATCGAGATCTCGAGCCGCCTCTATGTCGAAAACGGCGCGCGCTACATGACCGCGACGCTGATGTGCAACTCCGACACGGCCGCGCCGAAGGCCACGCCCGTCACGTTCATCCTGGCCGGGCGCCGGCTTGCCACGGTGCGCTACGACGAACCACGCCCCTTTGTCGTCGTCGGCCACAAGCTCGTGCGCGGCACGGTTGCGCGCATGAGCGGCGACGGCGTGCTGCGCGACCTCCTCGATGCCATCATCGATCGCTCGGCCGACATTCTCGAACGCGTCGGCGCCGAAGTGGATGATATCTCCCACGCGATTTTCGAGCCGGACGAGGCGGAGCAGGGACCTCCGTCGTATAACGAGGTGCTCAAAGCGCTTGGTCGCAAGGGGGATTTGACGTCCAAGGTGCGCGAAAGCCTCGTCTCCATCGGGCGTCTGCTGTCGTTTCTCGCCAACGAGGCCGAATCGATGAAATGGCCGAAGGATGCGCGGGCCCAGTTGCAGTCGATGCAGCGCGACGTGGTCTCTCTGACCGATCACGCCAGCTATATCACGAACAAGGTGACCTTTCTGCTCGACGCCATGCTCGGTGTGGTGAACGTCCAGCAGAACAATATCATCAAGATCTTCTCTGTCGCCGCGGTGGTACTGATGCCGCCGACCCTGGTCGCCTCGATCTACGGCATGAACTTCAAGCACATGCCCGAACTGGACTGGCCCTACGGTTATCCGTTGGCCGTCGTGCTCATGATCCTCGCGGCGGTTCTGCCCTACGTCTATTTCAAGTGGCGGAAGTGGCTTTAGACCGGGTTCCGATCGGATCGAATCCGCATCGGCATGGCGAGGAGCATTGCGCCGGCGACGACGCCATCCAGGGCGAGCCTTTTTTCGACTCCGGAGTGCTTCGCCGCGCGCGCAATCACGGGCCGCTATGACTGAAATTCGCTGCATGGCCGACGACGCGCTTGCGTCATGGGCGGGAGTGAGGTTTTGCTTCCGCATTGCTTGCGCGACACGCCGCGCGGCACGGTGTCCCCTTCACACCGGGTGCGCCGTCGACGCGGCGGTCGCGATTTGAAAAGGGTTTTCGATCATGACGGTAAGAATCGAGAAGAACGGTGCGGTCTGGACGGTGATCCACGATCGGCCCGAAGCGCGCAACGCCATGGACCCGGCAAGCGCCGACGCGCTCACGACGGCGTTCCTCGAATTTGACGCCGATGAGACGGCCTCGGTTGCGGTGCTCTGGGGCGCGGGCGGGGCGTTCTGCGCGGGCTGGGATCTCAAATATGTGAGCTCGCTCGACACCGACTATCCGCTCGGCGAGCTCGACATTCCGCCGGCGGCCCCGCGCGGCAACGGCGGAGAAATTCCGCGCGGGCCGCTCGGCCCGTCGCGGCTTGAGCTCGACAAGCCGGTGATCGCGGCGATCGAGGGACCGGCGGTTGCCGGAGGCATGGAGCTCGGTCTTTGGTGCGACTTCCGCGTGATGGCGGAGGAGTCCTATTTCGGGGTCTATTGCCGGCGCTGGGGCGTGCCGTTGATCGACGGGGGCACGGTGCGATTGCCGCGCATCGTCGGTCTGGGCCGCGCGCTCGAGATCATATTGACCGGACGCAAGGTGCCGGCGGAAGAATGCCTTGCCATCGGCCTGTGCGAATACGTCACTCGCAAAGGGGGCGCGCGGGAGAAGGCCGAACAGCTCGCGCGGGAGATTGCGCGTTACCCGCAGGTCTGCGTGCGTGCCGATCGCCGCTCGGCGATCAAGAGCCATGGGCTCAGCGTGCGCGAGGCACTCATCCAGGAATGGTACAACGGCCGCGAGGCGCTCGTTAAAGACGGAATCGCGGGGGCCGGCCGATTCAAGGCCGGCCTCGGCCGGCACGGCGACTTCGAAAAGATCGGCTGACGGTTGCATGCCGGCGGCGGAGCGATGACCATCCCATCGTCTCGACGGACGGGTGGCGGTCTTCGACGAAGATCGTGCGCCGACGGAATGTTGAGAGCGGATTTCGAGCGGATTTCGATGATAGCGGCCCGCCATGACGCGCGCGGCAAAGCAAATCCGGAATCGAAGGAGACCGTTCCGGATTGCATCGTCGCCACGGGGGTTCCCGCAATGATAAATGCCGTGGGAGCCTGATCGGCACATGCTCGGGCGTAGCAGGAAGGATTCAAGCCGGACACGTCGCGCGCCAAGCAATGCCGACCGCGTTCCGCGCCAGGCCAGCGGCCAGCCGGGCCGAGGGAGTGTTCAAACGTGCTGCCCGCCGTTGATATGAATCTCGGCGCCGTTGACATAGGACGAGGTGTCGGTGCAAAGCACGTAAATGATCTTGGCCACCTCGTCGGGCGTTCCGAGGCGGCGCATCGGGATCTGTTCGACGATCTTCTCCGTGCCCGGCGAAAGAATCGCAGTGTCGATCTCGCCGGGCGCGATGGCGTTGACGCGGATGCCGAGGCGCCCGAAATCGCTCGCCATTTCGCGCGTGAGCGCGGCGAGCGCTGCCTTCGAGGTCGCGTATGCCGCGCCGGCGAACGGGTGTACCCGCGAGCCGGCGATCGAGGTGACGTTCACGACTGACCCTTTGGCGGCCTTGAGTTCGTCGATCAATCCGCGCGCGAGCATGATCGGAGCGAAGAAGTTCACTTGAAATACGTGGTGCCAGTCCTCGTTGGTCGTGTCGAGCGTCGACAGTCGCCCGCCGCCCTGCGCCTTGGGCGAGATCGCGGCGTTGTTGACCAAAGCGTGGAGTTCGCGCGTTGCGAGCCGCCGCTTGATTTCCGCGATCGCCGCGCGGGTGTTCTCTTCGTCGGCGAGATCGACCTGGATGTGATCCTCGGGCCCGGCTTCCCACGGGCAATTCTCCGGAAAAGGATGGCGCGAGCAGGTGATCACGCGCCAGCCGGCGGCGGAAAAACGTTTCACCGTCGCGTGCCCGATGCCGCGGCTTGCGCCGGTGAGGAGCAGCGTGCGACGGGGTTGATTCGACGACATGGGAGAACTCTCGGTTCAGCCTGTTCGCTCAATGCCGCGCATGACAACAACCGGTGGCACGAGCGCCATCGGCCGGAGACGATGTCGGCATGCCCTCATGCGCCTGAATGCGCGGAGGACGGGGGAGGCGACGCGCGCGCATGGTCGGCCTCACGGATAGAGCCGTGTTTTCACCCATGGCGCGTCCACGGCGGCACGGCGGAATTCCACCCGGTCGTGCAGGCGGAACGGCCGGTCGTGCCAGAACTCGATCGCAAGCGGCAGGACGCGATAGCCCGACCAGTACGGCGGCCGCGGTACCGCGCCGACCGCGAATTTGGCGGCATAGAGGGCGACCGCTTTTTCAAAGGCGAGGCGGCTTTCCAAAGGTTGCGACTGTTTGCTTGCCCAGGCGCCGATCTGCGCCTGCTTGGGGCGGGTGGCGAAATAGGCGTCGGCTTCCGCGTCGCTCACCCGCTCCACCGGCCCGCGGACGCGGACTTGACGGTTGAGCGACTTCCAGTGGAACACGAGCGCGGCAACGGGGTGGGCGTCCAATTCACGCCCTTTTTTGCTGTCCATATTCGTATAGAAAACGAAGCCCCGCTCGTCGACGCCCTTGAGCAGCACCATGCGCGCATTGGGTGCGCCCTCGGGATCGACCGTTGCGAGCGTCATGGCCGTAGGATCCCTCGGCTCCGAAGCCGATGCGTCCTTCAGCCAAGCCGAAAACAAGCGCAAAGGGTCGTCGGCCGCGGTGAAATCACCAGTCGTTAACCAGCTTGGGTGTTCAATCGGTGCTGTATCGGACATGACTTGGGGTGCTCGTGTGATCGGGGTCGCAACCCGCCAGCTCCGTTCGCGCTGTTATAAAGGAGCTTTGCGCCCGCGCCTACGGCGTCTCCTGGGGGCTGGAACGGCGTTGGCGGTCGCCTTCCTGGCCGGCGGCTGCAGCATCTCCTATCAGCTGGACTCGCTGTTCGGCAGCGACAAGGGCGATGCCACCGGTTCGATCACACCGCCGCCGGGCTCCCGATCCGCCGAGACACTGCCGCCTGACGCCGACCTTGCCTATGCGCGTGCCGCGGCGAGCGAGGTTCTCAGTCGCGGCACGAAAGACGCGAGTCTGTCCTGGGAAAATCCCGCCACCGGCGCGCGAGGCACGGTGACGCCCATCGCCTCGGCCTATATTCAGGATGGAAAGACCTGCCGCGATTTTCTCGCAAGCTATGTGCAAGGCAATTCGCAGGCGTGGCTGCAGGGCGAAGCCTGCAAGCCCGACAACGGAACCTGGCAGGTACGCAGTCTCAAACCCTGGAAAAACTCCTGACATCGATCGGCCCGCGTTGCATCCGGTGCGGGCGAACCCCACATTGACCGCGTGACGCGCCGATTTCCCCGGCGCGCCGGGGATTTTCACGGAGCCGAGACCGATGCGGAACCCCTACGATATTCTGGGGGTGTCGAAAACCGCGACCGAGGAGGAGATCAAGCGGGCCTATCGCAAGCTTGCCAAGCGGCTGCATCCCGACGCCAACAAGCACGACCCCAAGGCGGCCGCGCGTTTTGCGGAACTCAACGCCGCCTACGAGATCCTCGGCGATGCCAGGAAACGCCAGGCATTTGACCGCGGCGAGATCGACGCCGAGGGCAAGCCGCGCTTCCGGGGATTCGAGGGCTTCGGCGCCCGCCCCGGGGGATTTTCGACCGGCGGGATGCATTTTGAGACCTTCAGCTTCGGCCCCGACGGCTTTGAGCGCGCGGGCCGCGGCGCCGGATTCGGCACCGGACCCTTCGATGATCTGCTGCGCGGCATGTTCGGCGGTGCGACCCGCCGGGCGCGCGGCTTCGGCGGCGCATTTGAAGCCGAGGACTTCGAGGAGTCTGCGACCGGACAGGATGTGCAGGCGGCCATCACCATCACGCTGCCGGAGGCCGCGCGCGGCGCCACCGCGCGCGTGCACCTGCCCACCGGCAAGGACGTGGAAGTCAAGATTCCCGCCGGCATCGCCAGCGGCCAGACGATCAGGCTCAAAGGTCAGGGTTGGCCGAGCGCAAGAGGCAAGGCGGGCGACGCATTGATCACGGTGAACGTGGCGCCGCACCCTCTCTTCAAGCCGGACGGCAGCGACCTACGGCTCGATCTCCCGGTGACGCTTTATGAAGCCGTACTCGGCGGCAAGGTACGCGTGCCGACGCTTGACGGCGCGGTCGAACTCGCGATTCCGCCGGGTACCAGTTCAGGTCGCACCTTTCGCCTCAGGGGCAAGGGCCTCAAGACCAAAGGCGGCGTGGGAGACTTGCTCGCCACGGTACGGATCGTGCTGCCGCCGGGCTCCGACGAAGATCTCAGGGCACTGATGCGAGTCTGGCGCGACAAAAAGCCCTACGACCCGCGCGGCCACCTGGGCTGAGGCGGGACCCGTCACGACTTGCGCGGGCTGTTCGGCTCGATCTGCTCGTAGATCTGCCGCGTTACTCGCTCGAGCTTGTCGCGGTCGTCCGGTCCGCTCACCGCATAACCGACCCCGTTGTCGACCCAGTAGAATGCGGCCGAATTTTTACCGCTATGGAAACGCAGCGCCGTATCGCCTTGGCGAACGCGCGAGCTGTACAGCGTGTAACGATCGCCGTTGGCATCTTCATACATGTAGAAGGCGGCGGCGCCGTCAGGGCCCGGCAACAGCCGGGCGCCGACCAACTTCAGGCCGATGACGCCGAGGTCGGGGACGCGCTGCTGATAGCCGAGCCGCTTGGTCAGCCATTGGGTCATGTGGGCGCGTTCGTCGCCCGGTACTTCCACCGGGTGGCGCACCTCGACCACATAGAGCCGGTGGGCTTCGAGCGCGTCGGCGGTGAAAGCACCGGCGTTTCGCGGCGTCATCGAGGCACCACGCGCCATCCAGCCCGCGCCGCCGCCGAGGATGAAGGCAGCGATTGCCGCCGCAGCGGCGATCGCCGCCGCCATGCGCCGGCTCACCCCGCCGTTGCGCATGACCCTGTCGATCGCGAGGCGCGCGGGCACGGGTTCTTCCGCGACGCTGCCGAAACGGGCGCGAATGGCTTCTGCCTGGGCACGCCAGGCGGACACGATCGCCGCCTGCTCGGGATGATCGGCAAGCCAGGCGGCAACCGCTTCGCGGCGATCGGCCGGAAGTTCCCCGTCGACATAAGCGTGCAACTCTTCCTCTGTCACGCCGGGTCGGTGATCGGTCATCGGTGCACCTGTCCTTCATTTCACGCGGCGCAGCGCGGGGCGCCCGCCGTCCAAGAACGACCTGATCTGCGCGCGGGCACGCGCCAGACGCGACATCACGGTCCCGATGGGCACGCCCTGCACCTCCGCGACTTCGCGATAGGTGAGGCCTTCCAGCACGACCAACAGCAGCGCATTGCGCTGGTCCTCGACCAGCGTCGCCAACGCCCGTTCGATATCGCGCCCCCCGGATTCCGGCCCGGCGAAAGCCGGGGCGTCGCTGTCGTCGATCGGCGACAGCGTCGGACGACGGGCGAGGGCGCGAAGCCGGTTGCGGTTGAGGTTGGTCAGGATCGTATAGAGCCAGCTCCGAACCTCATCGCCCTGGAACAGGTGCTCCGAACGCAGGGCTCGGACCAGCGTGTCCTGGACCAGGTCGTCGGCAATATCGGCGTCCCGCGTGAGCGCCCTGGCGTAGCGGCGAAGCGCGGGAATTGTCGCCTCGACTTTCTGCCGGAACGTGGCCAAGCGGCCCTCCTCGGTCGCCCGTTTCGTCGCCAGCCAGTTGCCATGAGAACCCCCGAATTCCAAACATATTCCCTGAAACGAATGGATCGGGCAGATCCGGCCGCCGCGGCTTTGCTTGCTGGCCACATGACCCTGTGCCATAGGGAAGCGGCCGGCATATGCCCGGCCGAGATGGGTCAGTGATGCCGGAAGCCTCCACCTTGATGCGCGGCAAACGCGGGCTGATCATGGGCGTCGCCAATAACCGCTCGATCGCCTGGGGCATCGCGCGCGCCTGCCGGGACCACGGCGCCGACCTCGCCTTCACCTATCAAGGCGAGGCGATCAAGAAGCGGGTCGAACCGTTGGCGGAAGAGGTCGACGGACTGGTCGTCGGACATTGCGACGTCACCGAGCCGGCGACGCTCGACGCGGTGTTCGCGGCCGTGCACAAGGCCTGGGGCTCGCTCGATTTCGTGTTGCACGCGATCGCCTTCTCCGACAAGGACCAGCTTGACGGCCGCTACATCGACACCACGGTGGACAATTTCATCAAGACGATGGTGGTGAGCTGCTATTCGTTCACGGCAGTCGCCCAGCGTGCGGAAAAGCTCATGGTCAACGGCGGCTCGCTGCTGACATTGACCTATTATGGTGCCGAAAAATGGATGCCCCATTACAACGTGATGGGTCTCGCGAAAGCGGCGCTGGAGGCCTCCGTGCGCTATTTGGCGGCCGATCTCGGCATCAAGAACATCCGCGTCAATGCCATCTCGTCAGGTCCGATCAAGACGCTCGCGGCCTCCGGCATCGGCGACTTCCGCTACATTCTCAAATGGAACGAATATAATACGCCGTTGCGGCGGAACGTCACGCTGGAGGACGTGGGCAGGACCGGAGTCTATTTTCTGTCCGACCTTTCGAGCGGGGTGACGGGCGAGATCCATCATGTCGATGCCGGCTATCATATCGTCGGCATCAAACGACCCGACGCGCCCGACATTTCCGTGGACGATTGAGACGCGCACACGCGCGGCGCTGCGGCGAGAAACCGGCGGCGGAAACCCGTTTCGTCATCTCGCGGATCAGACATCCGAGATGCATGTCCGACGATTGGCGCGCGAGCGATCAAAAGGCGGGTGGCAGATCGAGGAGGTCGACGCGGAACGAGTCCTGCCCGTGCCGCCGCCGGCATTCCCGTTTCCGTTGGAAGGGTTGATCATGGGGCGCGGCGGACGTACCGGTCGCCGAACAGGCCGGCATCGCCCATCGACACAGGCGCGCCTGCCACCGCCCCGGATAAACCGGCTTTGCCGGCTTTCCGCTCATTTGACCGCGACAAGGACGCGCGGTACGCCATTGCCATGTCGTTCAACACCTTCGGCCGGCTCTTCCGGTTCACGAGCTTCGGCGAGAGCCACGGCGCGGCGATCGGCTGCGTCGTCGACGGCTGCCCCCCGCGCATTGCGCTGACCGTCGAGGAGATCCAGCGCGAACTCGATCGCCGCAGGCCCGGACAGTCACGGTTCACCACCCAGCGGCAGGAGCCGGACCGGGTGAAGATCATGTCGGGGGTCTTCACCGACGAGGCCACCGGCCAGCAGGTGACGACGGGCACACCCATCATGCTGATCATCGAGAACGTCGATCAGCGGCCCAAGGATTATTCGGCAATCAAGGACAAATACCGTCCCGGCCACGCCGGCTACACCTACGACGTGAAATACGGCATCCATGACTATCGCGGCGGCGGCCGCGCGTCGGCACGCGAGACGGCGGCTCGTGTTGCCGCCGGAGCCATCGCGCGCAAGGTGGTGCCGGGCCTGGTGGTCCGCGGTGCGCTGGTGCAGATGGGCCCGCACAAGATTGACCGGACCCGGTGGGACTGGAGCGAGGTGACGAAGAATCCGTTCTTCTGTCCCGACGCCAAGCAAGCCGAGTTCTTCGCCGACTATCTGGACGGCGTGCGCAAGGCGGGGTCGTCCTGCGGCGCGGTGATCGAGATCGTCGCAGAAGGCGTGCCGCCCGGTCTCGGCGCGCCGGTCTATGCCAAGCTCGATGGAGATCTCGCCGCCGCGCTCATGGGAATCAACGCGGTCAAGGGCGTCGAGATCGGCGACGGTTTTGCCACCGCGGCGATGTCCGGCGAGGACAATGCCGACGAGATGCGCATGGGCAATGACGGGAAGCCCGTCTTTCTGTCGAACCACGCAGGCGGGATTCTCGGCGGCATTTCCACCGGTCAACCGATCGTCGTGCGTTTCGCGGTCAAGCCACCGTCCTCGATCCGCATTCCGCGCAGAACGGTCGACAAATTCGGCCGCGATACCGAGATCGTCACCACGGGCCGGCATGATCCCTGTGTGGGGATTCGCGCGGTCCCCATCGGCGAGGCCATGGTGGCGTGTGTGCTAGCGGATCATTATCTGATGCATCGCGGACAGGTGGGCGAGGGAACGGCGTGGCCGTTCCCGCCCCCGGGGGTCTGAACCGCGCGTGGGATAATCCGTGTCCGACAGCCGCAGCCGCGTTGATGCCGCCGTCAAGGCCTTCGCCCAGGGCGAAATCGTCGTGGTCACCGACGACGATGACCGCGAGAACGAAGGCGACCTGTTCGTGGCCGCGTCGCTCTGCACGCCGGAAAAAATGGCCTTCATCATTCGCCATACGTCCGGCATCGTGTGCGCCCCGCTCGGCGGCGAAGTGGCGCGCAGGCTCCACCTCGATCCCATGGTGGCGGAAAACGACGCGCCGCTCGGTACGGCCTTCACGGTTTCGGTCGACGTCCGTCACGGCCTGACCACGGGTATCTCCGCCGAGGAACGTTGCAATACCGTGCGCGCCTTGGCCAACGACAACAGCGGTGCGTCCGACTTCGTCCGCCCCGGCCACGTGTTTCCTCTGGTCGCGCGACAGGGAGGCGTGTTGATGCGCTCGGGCCATACGGAGGCCTGCGTCGATCTCTGTCGCCTCGCCGGTCTGCCTCCGGTGGGTGTGCTTGCCGAATTGATGAACGACGATGGATCGGTCATGCGAGGGCCGGACGTGGCGTCCTTCGCAAAGAGACATGGCTTCATCCATATCTCGATCGCGGATCTCATCGCCTATCGACAGGTCCGCGACAAGCTGGTCGAGCGGGTGGGCGAATTCTCGCTCGTGTCGGAAATCGGTCCGCTCAAGGGCTTTGCGTTCGTGACCCCGTTCGATCGCGTGCACCACATGGCCTTCGTGTTCGGCGATCTCGGGGATGGCCGCAACGTCCCGGCGCGCCTGCATCGCGCCGACGTTGTCGGCGACGTGTTCGGTGGGGCAAAACCGATCCGCGCGGCCCTGGCGCGGTTCCGGCAGGCCGGCCGCGGCGTTATCGTCTACCTGCGCGACGGCACGGCGGGCGTGCCGGTCCTGGAAATTCCGCATGACGGTGCAACAAGCACCGAAGCGGCGCGCTCGCGACAGTGGCGTGAAATCGGACTCGGCGCACAGATCCTCAAGGATCTCGGGATTTCGTCGATCCGCCTGCTCACCTCGAGCCAGCGGACCTATGTGGGTCTCAGCGGATTCGGCATCGAGATCGTCGATACCGAGCCGATCGAAGGTTGATGGCCTTTATTTCGCCGTCGCGTCGCGACATTATTCGGGGCATGGGGCGCGGAGACCATTTGACGTTTCCGGCCATCGGCGGCGGACTGGCGCTGGCGGTGGCGCTGATGGCCGGCGCTTTTGCCGCGCCGGTCACGCCGCAGCATGCGCAGACGCAAGCGGATGCCATCCCCGTCGATCTCGAATTGGTCCTGGCGGTCGACGTCTCCTATTCGATGGATCCCGACGAACAGGCGCTGCAGCGCGAGGGCTACCGCCTGGCGCTGACCTCCAAGGAATTTCTCTCCGCCTTGCGTGAAGGCTCCTACGGCAGGATTGCGATCACCTATATCGAATGGGCGGGCGAATTCGACCAGAAAATCGTCATGCCGTGGCGATTGATCGATGGTCCCGAAGCCGCCGACGCGGTCGCCGCCGAACTGGGCCGGGCTCCGTACCGGCGGGCCACGCGGACCTCGATCAGCGGCGGCCTGCGTTTCGCGCGGGGTCTGTTCGGCAAAGGCACCTATCGCGGCACGCGCCGGGTGATCGACATATCCGGAGACGGGCCCAACAATAACGGGCCCCCGGTCGCGCCCGTGCGCGACGACATTGTCGCGTCGGGGATCACCATCAACGGCCTGCCGATCATGCTCAAGCGGCCCACCGGAATGATGGACATCGAGAATCTCGACATATATTACGAGGATTGCGTGACGGGCGGACCGGGTGCCTTCGTGATACCGATCCGCGATCGCGCGCAATTCATCGATGCCATACGCACGAAACTGGTGCTGGAGATCGCGGGGCGCTTCGATGACGCGCAGGCGATTCCCGTTTCGGCAGCGGCGCCCCGAATCTCGTGCACGATCGGCGAAAAGTTGTGGCACGACCGCTGGGGCGATTACGATTTCCGCTGACGTCCGTTAGTCGTCGTCGCCGCGCCGGACCGCACGCTGCCCGGCCGCGACCGCGGTCATGACGGGCGGGTCCGCCATGACGCGCGTCATCGAGCGCGTTGCGGGAGGCCCCGACCTGCATCGCGCGGACGCCCCGCAGGGCAGGTTTTTCCGTCTTCCGGCATGCGCGGTGGCGCGCGAGGCGTCGAGTTCGCGCCGCCCGCGCTTGCCTGACATCCGCCGGCGCACGACCTGTTCCGAAATCCGGTTCGCAGCTTTCGGGATCATGCGCCAACGCGTGGCGGAGGACGCGCGTCTCAGGGCGACGGGGCCGCGCGGTCCGGTCGCTCGGCGCCGAGCAGAAATTCCGCATTGCCGTCGCGCCCGGTGATCGGGGAGGGGATGATTCCCAGAACGCGCCAGCCCAGCGCGGCGACGAAGTCGGTCAGGTCGCGGCAGACCGCGGCGTGAATCGCGGGGTCGCGGATGATGCCCTTTGCGAGCGCGGCGCGGCCCGCCTCGAATTGCGGCTTGATCAGCGCGACGAGCTGTGCCGGCAGTTCTGCCAATGAGACGGCGGCGGGCAAGGTCTGTTTGAGCGAGATGAAGCTCACGTCGATCGTGATCAGGTCGGGAAGTCTATCCAGACGATGGACGGGGAGCGTCCGGATATCCGTATTCTCCAACGCGACGACGTTCTGCCTCTCGCGCAGCGATTTGTGCAACTGTCCGACTCCCACGTCGACGGCGTAAACGCGCAGCGCGCCGCGCTCGAGCAGTACCTGCGTGAAGCCCCCGGTGGACGCGCCGACGTCGAGGCACACGCGTCCTTTCGGCGCAAATCCGAAATGGTCGAGAGCCGCGGCAAGCTTCACGCCTCCCCGCGACACGTAGGGATGTGCGGGCGCGGCGCTCAGAAATGCGTCGATCGGGACTTCCGCGGAGGCCTTGTGCACGATCGCGCCGTCGGCGGTCACCAACCCCGCCGCGATCGCGGCCTGCGCCTTGGCGCGACTGTCGAACAGTCCGCGAGCGACGAGCAGGCGATCAATACGTTCGTGCTTCGCCACGTCGGTCAGGGCCGTCAGGCCCGCATGATCGTCGCTTCGGCGGCATCCTTGCCGAGCGCCTCGAATACCTTGGCGACGATGCCGCGGGCGTCCAGCCCGGCCTTGGCGTACATGGCGGCCGGCGTGTCCTGATCGATGAAAACGTCCGGAAGCACCATGGCGCGGACCTTCAGGCCGCGATCAAGAACGCCGTGTTCGGCCAGCGTCTGGAGGACATGCGCGCCGAAGCCGCCGATGGCGCCCTCCTCGATGGTGATCAACACTTCATGCTCGCGCGCGAGCCGCAGCAGCAGCTCGGTATCGAGCGGCTTGGCAAAACGAGCGTCGGCGACGGTGGTCGAAAGTCCGAGCGCCTTCAATTCGTCGGCCGCCTTCAGGCATTCGCCGAGTCGCGCGCCGAAGGAAAAGAGTGCCACGCTGTTGCCTTCGCGCAGCACGCGCCCCTTGCCGATTTCGAGCGGCACGCCTTCGGCCGGCAACGGCACGCCGCGTCCTTCACCGCGCGGATAGCGCAGCGCGCTCGGGCGGTCGTTGATCGCGACCTGCGTCGCCACCATGTGCACGAGCTCGGACTCGTCGGCGGCGGCCATCAGCACGAACCCGGGCAGACACCCGAGACAGGTGATGTCGAAGGAGCCGGCGTGGGTGGGACCGTCCGCGCCGACCAGGCCCGCGCGATCGATGGCGAAGCGCACCGGAAGACGCTGGATGGCAATATCGTGCACCACCTGGTCATAGGCGCGCTGCAGAAACGTCGAATAGATCGCCGCAAAAGGCTTGAAACCTTCGGCGGCGAGGCCGCCGGCGAAAGTCACCGCATGCTGTTCGGCAATGCCCACGTCGAAGCACCGGTTGGGGAATTCCTTGGCGAAAAGATCGAGTCCCGTACCGGACGGCATGGCGGCCGTGATCGCGACGATGCGCGGATCCTTGCGCGCCTCCTTGATGAGGCTTTGCGCGAATACAGTCGTATACTGAGGCGCAGTCGACTTCGACTTGAGCTGCGCACCGGTTGCGACGTCGAACTTGACCACGCCGTGGTACTTGTCGGCCGAGGTTTCCGCCGGTGGATAGCCTTTCCCCTTTTGCGTAACGACGTGCACCAGTATCGGGCCCACCTCGGCATCGCGCACGTTGCGGAGCACCGGCAGCAGGTGGTCGAGGTTGTGGCCGTCGATCGGACCGACGTAGTAGAAGCCCAGTTCTTCGAAGAGCGTTCCACCGGTCCAGAAGCCGCGCGCGAATTCCTCGGCGCGCTCCGCCTTCGCTCCGATGAACTTGGGCAAGCGGTGCGCCAACTGCTTGCCGATGTCGCGCAAGGTCAGGTAGGTCCGTCCGGAAATCAGTCGCGCAAGATAGGCCGACATGGCGCCGACCGGCGGCGCGATCGACATGTCATTGTCGTTCAGGATGACGATCAGCCGTTCGTTATGTGCGCCGGCATTGTTCATCGCTTCATATGCCATGCCTGCGGACATGGCGCCGTCGCCGATCACACACACCACGTTGTGGTTCTCGCCGGCAAGATCGCGAGCCACCGCCATGCCGAGGCCGGCCGAGATCGACGTCGACGAATGCGCGGCTCCGAACGGATCGTATTCGCTCTCAGCGCGCTTCGTGAAACCGGAGAGGCCGCCGCCCTGACGCAGGGTACGGATGCGGTCGCGCCGACCGGTGATGATCTTGTGCGGATAGGCCTGATGACCGACATCCCAGATCAGTCGGTCCCGGGGCGTATCAAACACGTAGTGCAGCGCCACCGTGAGCTCGACCACGCCGAGGCCGGCACCGAGGTGCCCGCCGGTCTTGGCGACCGCATCGATCGTTTCGGTGCGCAACTCGTGTGCGAGCTGTTTGAGCTGTTCGACCGACAGATTCTTGAGGTCGGCCGGCACGCGCACACGATCGAGCAAAGGGGTCTTGGAGGCTTCAGACAAGAACAGGCTCCACACGCAGGAACGGACCGACGCCCGTGGCGGGCTGGTCGGGTCAACTATTTCACCCGGTTAAGGCCGCCATTTTCAAGCCTGAATTTTGGCGTCTTGGAGGCTTAATCAAGGTCGAGCGGCTCGCTGCCGGTAGGCTTGCCCGCGCCGTCGAGCGTGATTTTCTCCACACGGGCCTCCGCCTGACGCAGCAGTTCCTCGCAGCGTGCTTTCAACGCCTCGCCGCGCTCGTAGATCGCGACGGATTCCTCGAGCGGCACCTTGCCCTCCTCCAGCCGTTTGACGATCGACTCCAGTTCCTCGATCGCCCGTTCGAAGGGCATCTTCTTCACATCGGCATGGTTTTCGGCCATTGCGGCTCTCGGGGCTTGATTCGGCCGGCTATCCTAAGCATTTCCGGCCCCACGAAGATAGTAGGCGCGGCACCCATTGCCAGCCGCCAGCGCCGATTTCAGCGACATTGATCCATCAGCCTGCGGTCGAACTGAAACGAGGGTCGAGCAATCCGGAATCGACCATTGCGCGCTCCGGATTGCCTCGACGCCCCTGCGGAGCTCCTCGTCACGGTGACGATTCAATCGGATCGGAACCTGCTCTAACATGCCGAACGATGAGGCAACTGCACGACAAGATCGTCCTGGTGACGGGGGCTGCGGGCGCGGTGGGCGGCGCGGTGGTCGCGGCGGTGCGTGAGGCAGGCGGCGTTGCCGTCGCCACCGATCGCACCGAGGGCAAGGCCATCGAGTTCAGTCTCGACGTCACGGACGAATCCGCTTGGCGCAGGGTGATGGCCGCGGTCGAGGGCGCCTACGGTCGCCTTGACGGGCTGGTCAACGCCGCCGGAGTCGTCGCCCTCGGCAGCGTGGAGCAGCTTTCCTTTGCGGACTGGCGACGTGTGCTAAGCGTCAATCTGGACGGAACCTTCCTGGGGTGCAAATACGCCTTTCCCCTGCTGCGCCGGCGCGGCGGGGCCATCGTCAATCTTTCCTCGGTATCGGCCTTGATCGGCGGGCACAATCTCGCCGCCTATAACGCGTCGAAGGCCGGCGTGTCGCTGCTCTCGAAGTCGGTGGCGCTTGCCGGCGCGCGCTGCAAGCCTCCGATCCGCTGCAACGCCGTATGTCCGGCATTCCTCGAGGGACCGATGGTCGATTTCACCGTCCGCTCGTCTCGCAATCCCGATACCGCGCTGGAGCGGATGACCGCCGAGATCCCGCTCGGGCGTCTCGGCAAACCGTCGGAAGTCGCCGCGCTCTGCGTGTATCTCTTGTCGGACGCGGCGGCTTTTGTCACCGGGGCCGATCTGCCGATCGACGGCGGGCTGACGGCGAGGTGAGGGCGTTTGCGCGCGGGCGTCGTGGCCGCACCGGCGGCCGGACCGGGCTCCGGCTGCATCGAATCGGCGCCGTGATCGCGAGGAGCTCGGCAGGTATGACGAGACGGTCGGGAGCCGGAGGCCGGTCCGGATGGCTTCGCGCGCGCTTTGCTCGGGCCTGCAGTGACGAGTCGATATCCCAGGAACTCGCCCTAACCCCGCATCAGAGCCGTCACGTGGGCGGCCACCGAGCGTGACAGGCCGTGCAGGTCGTAGCCGCCCTCGAGCAAAGACACGAGGCGGCCGCCCGCGCACTCGTCGGCCACCTCCATCAGCTTCCGCGTGACCCAGGCAAAGTCCTCCTCAACCAATTTGAGGTTGGCCAGGGGATCGCGCTGGTGCGCGTCGAAGCCTGCGGACACGACGAGGATATCGGGTTTGAATTCCCGCAGCCGCGGCAGGATCACCCTTTCGAACGCTTCCCGGAATGCGTCGCCGCCGTCGCCGGGGGACAGGGGCGCATTGACGACGTTATTGAACTCGCCGCGCTCGTTGCGTGCGCCCGTGCCAGGAAAGAGCGGCATCTGGTGGGTTGAACAATACATCGTGGTCGCATCCGACCAGAAGATTTCCTGTGTCCCGTTGCCGTGGTGAACGTCGAAATCCACGACTGCCGCTCGTTCGGCGCCGTGTTTTCTTTGCGCGTAGCGCGCAGCGATCGCTGCATTGTTGAACAGGCAGAAGCCCATCGGTCGTGCGGTCTCGGCATGGTGGCCCGGCGGGCGCACGGCAACGAAGGCGTTGGATGCCCTTGCCTCCATCACCTCGTCCACCGCGCGGAGGCCGCCGCCGACCGCGCGCAACGCGGCCTCGAGGCTCCCGCGCGACATCGCGGTATCGGCGTCGAGGTGGATGAGGCCGCTATCGGGTGCGGCGTTACGAATGGCATCGATATAGTGCATGGGATGACAGAGCGCGACCGCGTCAAGCGGTGCCAAGGGTGCCGGCTCGCGCGCCAGACTCTGAAACTTCTCGTCTTCCAGCGCCTGCTCCACGGCGCGCAACCGTTCGGGCCGCTCGGGGTGTCCGGCGCCGGTGTGATGATCGAGACAGGCCGGATGGCTGAGGACAAGCGTAGACATTGGCGTGTTGTATGTCGGCGCGAATGACGCTGTCCACCGGGCGGGGCTGTGCCCCGCGGGGGGATCGGTTCCCTCCGGCCCGTGCCGGCCGCAGGCTAGGCTTTGGCAGCGAGGCTCACGCCTGCCGGCGGCGGTACGCCGTCGGGCACGAAGAAATCCATCTGCAACGGTTGCGTCGGATCGACGCGGAAACGGTCGAAATCGGTCACACCCTCACCGGCGAGGAAGGTGTCGTCAATGAGGAAGTTGCCCGTAAAGCTCGTCGGTTTCTGGAAGACGCGCCACGCCGCCTCGGCCAGAATCTCGGGCTTGCGCGATCGCCGCATCATGGCTTCGCCGCCGAGCAGGTTCCTGACCGCCGCGGTCGCGATGGTGGTGCGCGGCCACAATGCATTGACGGCGACACGGCCGCGGAGCTCGCCGGCAAGACCCAGCACGACCATACTCATACCGAACTTGGCCATCGAATAGGCGGTGTGTGGCGCGAACCATTTCGTCTGCATGTCGAGCGGCGGCGACAGCATGAGAATGTGCGGCTGCGGCGCCTGCAGCAGATGAGGAATGGCGTATTTCGACACCATGAAGGTACCGCGCGCGTTGATCTGATGCATGAGGTCGAAGCGGCGCATGTCGGTCTGTTGGACCGGCGTGAGCGAGATCGCGCTCGCATTGTTGACGACGATGTCGAGCCTGCCGAAGCGCGCCACCGTTTCGGCGATGGCGTCCTTCACCGCCGACTCGTCGCGCACGTCGACCGCAAGCGCAAGGGCACGACCGCCGGCCTTCTCGATCTCGGCCGCCGCCGTGTGGATGGTGCCTTCGAGTTTGGGATGCGGCGTCACCGTTTTCGCGGCGACGGCGATGTTGGCGCCGTCGGCCGCGGCCCTGAGCGCGATCGCCAATCCGATACCGCGCGAGCCACCGGTGACGAACAGCGTCCTGCCGGCGAGCGACACCAATCTACTCCGCGAGCGCGGCCGTCGCGCCGGTCACGCCGTCCGCCCCTTCGGTGACCGTCCGCTCGAGACCCGGCGCCTGGACGGCGATGTTCTCGGCGAAGAAGCGTGCCAAGGCGATCCGCGCGGTCCCGTCAAGGCCGTTCCGCCGCGCCGCGAGCCCCTGCCGCGCAAGCATGCATCCGCCGGCCGCGTGGCCGAACAGCCGCAGATAGGGAGTGCTCCCCGCCAGGACCGCATCCGGCGACGGCTGCGCCAGCAGCCATTGCGTGGCGCGCGCGAGGCTGCCGACCGCTTCGTCGAGGCGTATCGCGCAGTTGCCCAGACCGGGCGCGTTGCTCGCCATGACCTCCGCCACGACGCCGCGCAGGTCTCCGATATAACGCATGACTGCATTGCCGTCGTCGAGCCGCAGCTTGCGCGTGACGAGATCGAGCGCCTGGATGCCGTTGGTCCCTTCGTAGATCGCGGCGATGCGGGCGTCGCGGAAATGTTGGGCCGCGCCGGTCTCCTCGATATAGCCCGCGCCGCCGTGCACCTGCACGCCGAGCGAGGCGACCTCGATGCCGACGTCGGTGGAGTAAGCCTTGGCGATGGGCGTGAGCAGCGAGGCGCGCGCATGGGCTGCCTTGCGTTCGGCTTCGGTCCGCCCGCGCGACGAACGGTCGATGGCGACAGCGGTAGCGTAACAGATCGCGCGCGCAGCACCGGTGAGCGCCCGCATGGTCAAGAGCATGCGTTTGACGTCCGGATAGTTGATGATCGCGCCGGCCGCGCCCTGCTTGCGCTCGCGCGCATAGCTGATCGCCTGCTGGGTCGCGCGCTCGGCGATCGCCACGCCCTGCAAGCCGACGGCAAGCCGCGCGCGATTCATCATCGTGAACATGCACGCCATGCCCTTGTGCTCTTCGCCGACGAGAAAACCGGTCGCGCCGCCCTCGTCGCCATAGACCATGGTGCAGGTCGGCGAGGCGTGGATGCCGAGCTTGTGCTCGACCGAATGGGCGCGCACATCGTTGCGTCGCCCGTCCGGCAGAATCTTCGGAACCAGGAACAGCGAGATTCCCTTCAGGCCCGGCGGCGCATCGGGCAGCCGCGCGAGCACGAAATGGATGATGTTTTCGGTCAGGTCGTGCTCGCCGTAGGTGACGAAAATCTTCGATCCGCTGATGCGATAGGTGCCGTCGCCGGCGCGCGTTGCACGCGTGCGCAACGCGCCGACATCCGAGCCTGCCTGCGGCTCGGTGAGCTGCATGGTGCCCATCCATTCACCGGTCACGAGCTTGTTGAGGTAGCGTTGCTTCAGTTCCTCGGAACCATGGGCATGCAGCGCGTCGACGGCCGCCATCGTCAGCACCGGTCCGATGCCGAACGCCATGGATGCGGCGTTCCACATCTCGATGCAGGCGGCATTGACGGCGTGAGGCAGGCCTTGTCCGCCGAAGGCGACGGGCGCCGCAAGCCCGTTCCAGCCTGCAGCGGCCCAGGACCTGTAGGCTTCCTTCCAGCCCGGCGGCGTCGTCACCGTTCCCTGCTTGAAGGGCGTTCCGAATTTGTCGCCGATGCGGTTGAGCGGCGCGATCACGTCGGAGGCGAAGCGGCCGGCCTCCGTCAGCACGCTGTCCACGGTGGTTTCGTCGAGATCGCCGTAAAGACCTTCGTCCATGGCGGCCTTCAGGCCGGCCGCGTGTTTGAGCGCATGGGCGATGTCGGCAACCGGTGCCTGGTAGGTCATGGACGCTAATCTAGACCGGAACAGGGGGACGGCAAAGCCGCTGCCGTCGATCGCTGCGGGGCATTGCGAAGGGCTGATCGAAGGCCGATCGAAGGGAGACTTGGACGCTCGGGGCCTCAGCATGCCCGCCGCGCCAGGCGGCTCGCGGCCCGACGCGGCGGCGGCGAAACCGTCCTTCCCGACGCGCGCCCGCATCCTGCGGCAGCCGGGCGTCTCCGGTGAACGAGCCAGGCGATTTCGCAGGGCAGGGGTCTCGCGGATCTCCCCGCATCCGCGCGGCGGTCGCGATGATCCATCCTCCGCGATCGTATCGACGGCAACATCGTGCACGATCATGCACGGACGCGTCTGCCGGTTGTCGATGCAGCGCGCTCGTCGGCGATGCCCGCAGCGAACCGAGCCGTTTGCCGCGGCTCGAGCATTGATCAATGCGACCGCCGTCGCTATGGTCAAGCGGACACGGCGGTACGTGCCATTTTTCCCCACGCGATTCTTGGGGCGTAGCCAAGCGGTAAGGCAGCGGATTTTGATTCCGCCATACGGAGGTTCGAATCCTCCCGCCCCAGCCAGATCTCGGTTTTGGCCGTTTTCGCCGTCTCATTGGCCTCAGCGCGCGCCGCGGTCACGGCGGTTTCCGCCAACAGATCAAACGGTTGGCGGAAGGTGGCGACCACTTTGCCGTCCTCCCAGGTGCAGTTCGACAGCAGGAAATTGAGCAGGCGGCGCTTTTCGCGCGGCTCCTGCTTTGCGAACAGCCTTTGCGCGTTTCGTGCGAGTTCGAGAAGCTGCACGCCCTCGTCCAGGTAGGAGCGGTCAGCCGCTTGCAGGCGCTCGATCTCGCGCAGGCAGCGGTTCTGCTCCTCGCGCCACTGACTCGACATGCGCTCGAAGAACGCCGCATCGACGAGACCATCGAGCTTGTCGACATACATGGCATGGATGCGCTCATCGAGCCGCTTGTATTCGGCCTGATGGCGCCGGATCGCCTCCTCGTGCTCGCGACGCTCGTCGGCGTGGCTGGCGTGCAGCGCTTCGCGCACCCATTCGAGCACCTCGTCGTCGAACCGCAGCCGGCCGAGCAATTCGGCGAACTGCGCTTCGAGCACTTCCTCGCGCACATGCCTGCGCCGGCAGGATGCCGGATTGCCCCGGCACCTATCGGCATAGCCGGTGCAATGGTAATAGACGTAGCGCTGCTTCTTGATTTCGCCGACCACCGCGCAGCCGCATTGCGCGCAGGCGATCAGGCCCGAGAAGGCGAAATCGTGCTTGCCGCGCTTGGCCTTCTTGGCGAAGCGGCCGTCGAGGACGCCTTGCACCCGCCCCCATAGCTCGACGGAGATCAGCGCCTCGTGCCGGCCCTTTATTAACTTGCCGTTCCATTCGAACCATCCGGCATAGAGGCGGTTGCGCAGGATGGTGTGGATGGTGCTCACCGCCACCTTGGCGCCGCTCTTGGGATAGACGAGGCCCGCCGCGTACGCCTTGCGCGCGGCTTCCTTCAGCGAAATGTCGCCCTGCGCATACCATTCGAACAGCTTGACGATGAGCGGCGCGATCGCCGGATCGGTGGCGATCACCTTCTTGCCGTCCGGGCCGGTGACGTTGCGATAGCCGAGTGGCGTCTTGGTCGGCCAGATGCCCTGTTCGGCCTTCTCCTGCATGCCCTTGCGCGCTTCCTCGGACAGATTGTCGATATAGTTTTTCGCCATCAGCACCTTGATGCCGTGCATGAACTTTTCCGAGGAACGCGACTCGCGCGAGAGCACCACGCCTTCCTTCGGGAAATGCAGCTCCACGTCGAGTTCGTCCACCGTCACGCAATCCTTGAGGTTGCGATAGAGCCGATCGGTCTTCTGGACCAGCAGCGCGCGAACCGAAGGATGCGCCTTGAGATAGGCGATCATCTCGCCGAAGGCCACGCGGCCGGTCTGCTTGGCCGTTTCCACGTCCACATATTCCTGCGCGATCGCGAAGCCGTTGGCGGCGGCGTATTCCTTGAGCAGCTTCAACTGCGCCGGGATCGAGAAGCCTTCTTTCTCCTGCTCCTTGGAGGAGACGCGGGCGTAGATGACTGCCTGCTTGCGGGCGGGATCGGCGGCGGATGAGGGTTTGGCGGCTTTTTTCATGTTGTTTAGTGTAATCTAAACACACTTGGATCGCAAGCAACGGACTGCAAAACCTCACGCTTTCCCGCCGTACAAATCAAGCCTGTGACCTTGCCCTCTTTGAACGGATCCGGAACGAATTGGGATCTGGCGCTTGAGGAAGAGACCGGAGGATGAAACGCAAGAAACACCTCGAAGTGCTGACGAAGAATGATTGCGGCGAACTCGTTGAGCTTCGCATTGACCGCGGCGGGACCATCCGCAAGGAAAAGCCCAGGTTCTGAACCGCGTGGCTATGCTCCGAGTGCCGCTTCGGCCGCGAGCATGTGTCACCGACCGGGAGGACAGGCATGAGGAGGGCGTCGGGGCATGCGAACGGGGGCCGTGCGCATCAGTCTCTCGATGCGCTCAATTTCTTCTTGGCCGACGTGCGGAATGGGCTCGGACCATATCTCGCCATCTACCTGCTCACGGTGCAGCGCTGGGACGAGGCCTCGATCGGCCTCGTCATGTCGATTGGCGGGATTTCCGCCATCCTCGCTCAGACCCCGGCCGGGGCGCTGATTGATCGCACCCACGCCAAGCGCGCTGTGGTGATCGCGGCCGCGATCGTGATCACGCTTGGCTCCGTGATGCTCCCCTTTCTCCCGAGCTTCTGGCTTGTCGCACCCATGCAGGCGCTGACCGGCGCCTCGGGTGCCATTTTTCCGCCGGCGATCGCCGGGATCACGCTCGGCATTGTCGGGCCGAAAGCATTCGCCAAACGGATCGGGCGGAACGAGGCGTTCAACCACGCGGGTAATGCGACCGCGGCTGCAATCTCCGCCGCCACCGCCTATTTCTGGGGACCGATTGTCGTCTTTTGGCTCATGTCAGCCATGGCGGTCGCCAGCGTGATTGCGACTCTTGCCATCCCTTCGAGCGCCATCGACCATGACGTCGCGCGCGGACTTCACGAGAGCGCGGCGGCGAGACACGAGCATCCGTCCGGCTGGCGTGCGATTTTGACGTGCCGGCCGCTGCTGATCTTCGCCGCCTGCACCACGACCTTCCACTTCGCGAACGCCGCGATGCTGCCGCTCGTCGGTCAGAAGCTCGCGCTAATAGACAAGGCGCTGGGTACGAGCCTGATGGCGATCTGCATTGTGGCTGCGCAGGCCGTGATGGTGCCGGTTGCGATGGTTGTCGGTGCAAAGACTGATGCTTGGGGGCGCAAGCCGTTCTTCATCGTTGGGTTCACCATCCTTGCGATGCGCGGCGCTCTCTATCCGGTGTCTGACAATCCGTATTGGCTCGTCGGCGTGCAGCTTCTGGACGGCGTCGGAGCCGGCGTTTTCGGAGCTCTGTTCCCGGTCATTGTCGGGGATCTGACGCGCGGGATGGGCCATTTCAACGCAAGCCAGGGCGCGATCGCCACAGCCCAGGGGATTGGCGCCGCACTCTCGACGAGCGTCGCCGGGGTGATCGTAGTCGACGCGGGGTACAGCGCCGCCTTCCTCCTTCTCGCTGGCATAGCCGCCGCCGGCCTGCTGTTGTTTTGGCTCGCCATGCCTGAGACGCGCGATGCGCTGCCTCGGGACGGGAGCCGACAACCGGAATCGGCCGCGGTCCAGAGTCTTTCCGATTTTGGCTGAATCGGAGAGGGTTCCCAAATCAGCCGCGATCTCATTCAAGCTGCATGCTGGATGGAGGCCGGCATGGATGGCGCGACGCTACTCTCTCGATCTGCGTGAGCGTGTCGTGGCATCGGTTGCGGGCAGCGAGCCTGCCGGATGGTGGCCGAGCCATACAACGTGGGCGTTGCGAGTGTGGTCAGGTGGTCACAGCGTGCGCAGGACGGGCAGCGCGGCCACCAAGCCCATGGGCGGCCGACGGCCGTACTTGCCGGAGAAGGAGCGCGGCTGGCTGCTGGGGCGGCTGGCTGAGAAGCCGGATCTGACCCTGCACGCGCTGCCGAGGAAGCTCGGTGAACGCGGTATCGTGGTGTCCTGCGATCCGCTCTGGCGTTCTCTCAAACGCGAGGGCGTCAGCTTCAAAAAACCGTGTTTGCGACCGAGCGGGATCGCCCTGACATCGCCTGCCGCCGGGCCCGGTGGAAGCGACACCCAACGGAAGATCGATCCGGCGCGCCTCGTCTTCATCGATGAGACATGGGCTAAGACCAACATGGTTCGCACCCACGGCTGGCGGCGGCGGGGTATCCCGCTCAGGGCTCGCTTGCCGCACGGCCATTGGCGCACCATGACCTTCCTCGCCGCGCTCCGGCACGATCGGATTGACGCGCCCTGAGTCATCGATGGCCCGATCAACGGCGAGAGCTTCCGTGCCTATATCGAGCCGCTGCTGGTGCCGACGCTGCAGCCAGGCGACATCGTCATGATGGGCAATCTCGGCTCGCACAAAGGCTGCGCCGTGTCTCCGGGACTGAACACACGGCCTCCGCACAGTCAGGTTATGACGGTACCGCCGGCAAAGCCCAGGTTGTGTTTTTCAGCCGGAGACGAACAACTGATCAACGCGGTCAACCGACTCGCAGGGTCGACAGTATCGAAGCTGCGGATGAGAGAAAGGCTCGCCTCCATGCGATCGGCGGGAAGTCCGGACCGTGGAACGAGGGCACGAAATTTGGCCTCGACGTCAGCCCACTCGATTCCGCGCGCACCGGAACCGCGCGGCGCCTTGCACGTGCTGCGGAATTCCCGACCGTTCTTCATTTTGATGATCACGGTTCCGCCATGACGGTGAGGAAAGCGGTCCGGCAACGGTGCAGGGTTCGGATCAAAAGACACCTTGTCCTGCAAGGACGCTATGACGGGATCCGCCATTTTTATCGGGTCCATGTGTTCCCAACCGAAGTGGCCATCGGCGATCGAGGCGGCGACGAAATAGACTAGGCTGTGCGCTGCATCCACCAGATTGCGCGGATGTGGTTCGCCCTTGAAATTCGTCCATTGCACCGCCGCTGACACGATGATCTCGTCGATTTGGTCGGGATCGATATTGCCCTGTCGCGCGGCGTCCGCCGCCGCCTCCGCCGTCGCATGAAAAGGATGGGCGCCGGGCATGAGCTTGATCGCCATGTCAGTGACGATATCCCAAGACGCCCCGAGGTCGCGTGTGATGTCGTCCAGAGATTGGCCGCCCATGGCAGCGAGAAAGCCACGCGGATGGTCGAGAACCGATATTTCGCCCTCGAAGCCAGCCCGCGCGGCCAGTGCTGCCTGCATCCCGGCCGCGGCTGCCAATCCGGCGTGATACTCGCGGGCGCAGCTGGTGTCGGCGGAAACAGCCATGCCGCCGATGGACGTGGCTGCCAACGCAATGGCGTGCGCCATTTGCAGCGTGGTCAATCCAAGCAGTCTGCCAGCCGCCACCGCGCCGCCGAAGACTGTTGAAACCGATCCATGAAACCCGCGTTGCATTCGTCCGGGTGTTAGCGCTTCGTCGATACGCCCGGCGACCTCGTAACCGAGCACCATCGCCGCAAGAATATCAATCCCCGTCGCGCCGAGCTTTTGACCCACTGCGATCGCGGTTGTCGACACGATCGTGCCGATATGGGCAATACTCCGCAAATCGCTGTCGTCGCTTGCGGCCGCATCGCTCGCCACCGCATTCACGCGTACCGCCGCGGGCAAAGGAAGCTTGCGTCCGTCGAACCATATCGTGGCATCGGGCGCACCGCCGCTCGCAAGCTCGAGTTCGCGGATGATACGGGTGGACGCAATGTCAAAGCCCATCGCTGCGCTCGCGACGGTACTGGCAACACTCATTTTCGCCCGTTCCAGTGCTTCCGAGGGAATCGCGGCAAGCTCCGTTTCGGCCGCGAACGTGGCGAGTCGAACGGCCATGGTGCTGTTACGCATTCTTACCTCACTGCATCAGGAACGGCGCGCCGCACAACCTCCTGCACGTCGGTGAAATGCTCGATCGACCATACCGCATCGACGAGCGGTCCGACGTCGAGGTCCGGGCAGCCATGGGCCGCCAATGTCGCAAGCTTCCGTTCGAGTTCGGCATCCGTCAGCGGATGTTCGAGGCTGCCTCGCCCATGCGCGACCTGGACCGTTCGCTGAACTCCATCGTCCAGCTCAAGAGTCACCTTCGCGGTACCCAGGGCCATCGCTGGATCATCTTCCACCCTCACCTTCGCACGTAATGCCGTCATCGTCGGGTCGGCAACCGCCGCGTCGGAAAATTCCGCGATGCCGGCAACGCCACGAAGTAGAGCCGCGGCAACGCCGTGCTGGGCGCTGACTTGCGCCTCGCGGCCGCTCGCCGGTGCCGGCCGGTTGGTGCGCTCGCCGAGCAGCGGATGGCCGGTCACCACGACGTTGCGCACCTCATCAGGCTTGATGCCATAGCGCTCGCGCAACTCGAGGACGCCGTCGATCACCGGGTTTAAAACGACGCCGCACGGATAGGGCTTATAGGTGTTGTGGAGAATCTCCCAGCTATCGCCGAGCCCGCGCACAAGTCTCCGCGCGTCGCAGTCCTGCCCGCCCATCACTGCGAGAAACCCGCGCGGGCCTTCGAGCGGTCGATCTGGACCGGCGAAGCCGCTTTGCGCAAGCAACGCGGCTAGCAACCCATTGCGTGCAGAATTGCCAACACCGCTGCTTTTCGACATATACCCCAAGGTTTCGATCAGGCCCGAGGAATGGGCGGAGGCGTTGCCCAAGGCCCATTTCATGCGCACAGCATCGAGGCCTAGCAATTTACCGGCCGCCGCCGCGGCGCCGAACACTCCGCAGGTCGATGTGATGTGCCAACCACGGCGGTAATGGCCGGGCGAAACCACATTGCCAAGCCGGCATTCCATTTCGACGCCGAGCACGAAAGCGTGCAGAAGATCAGTGCCGCTCACATGTCGCAGCGCCGCCAGTGCCAGCAGCGCCGGCGCAACCGGTGCCGTCGGATGAATCACCGTCGGCACATGCGTGTCATCAAAATCTAAGACATTGCCGCTTGCCGCATTGAGAAACGCCGCGGTCAAAGCGTCGGTGCGCCCGCTGCGGCCGATAACGGCTGCCTCTCCTTTGCCGGCAAAGCCGGCAAGCACGCCAGCGGCGATTTCGATCGCCTGATCGCGGCAACCGCCCAGCGCCGACGCAAAAAAATTCAGTAGCGAACGCTTCGCCTCATGACGGACCTCCGCCGGCAACTCCCGCGCCTGTGCTTCGGCGACGAAGCGCGCAAAAGTTTCGCTGACGTTGCTCAATTGATCGACCATCCGCCGTCCACTGGAAATACAGCGCCCGTGATGCCCTCGCTCTGCGGACCGCAGAGAAATGCAACTAATGCCGCCACGCTCTCCATTGGAATGAATTTGCCGCCCGGCTGACGCTTCTCCAGATAGTCGTGCGTCGCCTGTTCCCTGGAAATGCCCTGTTCACCGGCCATACGATCGAGGCGAGCGAGAATCGTCGGGGTCGGCAGCACACCCGGCGCTACGGCATTGCAGGTTATATCCGTCTTGGCCGTTTCCAGCGCGACGGCGCGCGTCAGTCCCAGAATGGCGGTCTTTGTGGTGACGTAATCAATACGATTGATGGCTCCGATGAAGCTGTAAATCGAAGCAACGTTGACGATCCGCCCCCAACCGCGCCGCCGCATCCCCGGCAAGGCAAGCCGGATAGTGTGGAATGCCGCCGACAGATTGACCGCGAGTGCGTCGTTCCAGCACTCAACGGGGAACTCCTCGATCGGCGCGAAATGTCGTATGACGGCGTTGTTGATCAAAATGGAGACGCCGCCGAGCTCCTCTGCGGATCTCACGAGATCGACGATTTGCGAGGGCTCGCGCAAGTCCGCGGGACAAAAGCGTACATCGGTCCTGTGCCGCCTCGCCAGAGCCGTCCGCGCGCGCTCTGCTTCCCCGACGGAAGCAAGGTCGTGGAGGATGATTTTACAGCCCTCGGCGGCGAGGCGATCGGCAATCGCATGGCCCAGTCCGCCGACCGAGCCGGTAATCAGCGCACATTTGCCGCGCAACACGCTCGCCCCTGTTTATCCCTCGACGGGATCGACGTCGAGTCGAACAACCCAGCCCTCGAGGCCCGCCTTCGCAGCCGGATATCGCTTGAGCACTGCAGGGTCGTGACCGGGGATAATGTGTTTCGTGGAGGTCGCCAGCCGCCGCAACGTGTCGTAGCCCTCGACCACCTCCGCCGGATTATAGGTTATCGGAAAAACGCGCCCCTGCTCAAAGTGGTTGTAAAGGTGCGATGTATCCGAAGCGACCACTACGTAGCCGCGTCTGGTCTTCACGCGTACACATTGCAGTCCTTTCGAGTGACCACCAATCCTGTGTACTGTGATGCCCGGCGCGATTTGATCCTCCCCGTCGTGAAATCTGACGCGGCCCGCGAACACTTTGCGCACCATCGCGACGACATCGTCCTCCTCGAATGGTGTTTTCAGGAAAGAATGACACATGCAGCGACCGGTAGCGTAAGCCATCTCCGAATCCTGTAAGTGGTACTTGGCGCGAGGAAACATGTCGTAGTTACCGGTATGGTCGTAATGCAGGTGGGAGACGATGACATCTTCGACGCGGTCGGGTCCAACCCCGATTGCCTTGAGGCCATCGGCAATCGGGCGTACCAGTGTGCGATTGCGCTTCTTGCCCATCGCGGCGTCGAAGCCCGTGTCGACGACATAGGTTTGATTTTCACCGACGATCGCCCAAACGTAGTAATCGAGCGGCTCCAGCACGTCATGCGCATCGCCGCCAATGTAATTGTCGCTCGCCGGCCGATCATGGTGGCCGTAATGGACGGCAAAAACCTCGTAGATATCCTCGGCCATGGCGACTACCGCGGTGCAAGAGATTTCACTTCAACGCCGGCCCATTGCTCCACCGGCCGCACAATCTCGGTGATATCGGACTGGCCACCTTTCAGCGCCTTGGCGATGCCGACGAGCTGACGCACCGCGTTACCGACGATCATCGGTACGCCGAGCCGCTCGCCCTCCTCGAGGCAAAGCCTGACGTCCTTGTAAAGGAGCTCGGTAGCGAAGCCGAAATCGAACTTTCGCGGCAGCACGCAGCGGGGAAATTTGTCGGCGGTAGCGGTATTGCGACCGCTACCCGCGTTGATAACGTCCAGCATGATCGCGGGGTCAAGCCCGGCCTTGGTGCCCATTACCAGCGCTTCCGAAGTAATGGTGATGGCCGTCGCGGAGAGAAGATTGTTGCACAGCTTCATGGTCTGACCGAGACCGGGCTCCTCGCCAACCCAGAAGACTTTGCCGATGATGCCGAGGATGGGCGTGAGTTCGTTTGCCAAGCGCTTGGGGCCGGAAACCATCACGGCGACGGTGCCCGTCTCGGCGCCAACCGGCCCACCGCTCACCGGTGCATCGACCGCGATGATCCCTTTGCTCTCGAGCTCCTTGGCTACCTCGCCGGCGACGCGCGGGCCGGTAGTCGACAAATCGATGAAGATCTTGACTTTCTTGCCGGCGCCGATGCCGTCGGCCCCCAAGGCCACGTGCTTGACGACGTCTGGCGTCGGTAGGCTCGCCATGACGATCTCGGCCTGCGAAGCAACGTCGGCAGGCGAATGCGCGGCGCTGGCACCGTTTTCTGTAGCTCGCTGTAAGGCATGTGCGTCCGCGTCGTAAGCCACGACCTTGTGGCCTGCGGCACAGAGCCGCCGCGCCATATGGCTGCCCATCCGACCTACGCCGATAAATCCGATTGTCTTGTCCGTCATTTTCGTCCCTTTGAACGTTCTTCGGACCTCCCGGTCTGCAAGGACCTGAGCGCCACCTTTGACGCCTCCCTCACATGGTGCAGAGAGGCCTTAAATGCGCCGTCCGGATCGCGCCGTTTGATCGCCCGCAACACGGCGCGAATCTCGCGCAGGCTGACTGCACCCCGCTGCGGTGACGACAGCGATACGCGGCGAAGCTGCGTGATCCGGGCGTTCATGGTCCGCAATATCGAGGGCAGGATGCTATTGCCGGAACCGGCCAACAATACGTCATAGAAGTATTGCTTGGCGACGACGATCTTCTCAAGGTTCTCCGATTTGTAGGCCACCTCTAGCGCATCGACAGCTGCGCTCAATTCTGCGACTTGGGTGTCGCTCGCTGTTGCAGCAAACAGCTGCGCGGCCAGCGCCTCGAGTGCACCGCGCACCTCGTAGATACTGGCGGCGTCCTGCGCCGACAGCAACGAAACCGTCGGCCCACGATTGGGCACGGTAACGATCAACCCTTCGCTCTCAAGCTGCCGTAACGCCTCGCGCAGCGATGGACGGCTCACGCCCATGCGGTCGCACAGATCGGTCTCGACTAGGCGCTGGCCTGGAGCAAATTGTCCACCGGTGATGGCGCTGCGCAGCATTTCCACCACCTGGCTGCGCACTGGCGCCGCGACCGTCGATACCCGACTGATCTTCGGAGCATCGACCTTCGGCACGATGTTCGTCTTGCGTGTCATCGATCTCTCTTTTCGACCAATGCGACGCGGCGACGCACGCGCGGTCTTCAGCAAACCGGCGGCACGCGGCGCGGCAAATCGTCAACGCCTCTTGTTGTCAATATTGACAGCTTGCAAGATTGTCTGTCAATCTGACAATAAGTGCTTAACGCAACGATGCGCGGAACTGTACGGGAGGAACGTCGCGTGACCCTATCTGGCCTCAAGATAGCGCTGCCGCACGCACGGTCCATGCCGCCGCCGCGCCGCAAAGTCTGAGGTTTCCCACCCGTGGCGATTGCGCAAAGCATCGAGAACCTTCTGCAGGCGCTCTCAGCTGGTCTGCTGGTCGGTGCCATTTACGGTCTGATGTGCGTCGGCCTCGCCCTCATTTTCGGTGTCATGCGCGTCATCAATTTCGCCCAGGGCGATTTCATGATGCTCGGGATGTACGCCACCTACTATATCTTTGTCGCGCTGGGCGTGCAGTCCCTGTTCGGCGCCGTCGTCGGCCCCTACGTCGCCGCCTTCCTCGCTGCACCGTTTCTTTTCGGAGTCGGCTATTTCGGACATCAGCTCCTAATTTCTCGGGTCAGCGGCACGCGTACGGCGCAGCTCGAAGGCGAAGGTCACCATGCGCAATTGATACTCACGCTGGGTATTGCGCTGATCCTGCAGAATGCGGGGCAGATCATTTTTGGCTCCATGGTGGTGTCGGTAAGAACGCCGTTGTCGAGCAGCGCTTGGATCATCGGCCCCCTGTGGGGAGACCTCATTGAGATCTTCGTCAATAAAGCACGTGCTGTCGCCGCGCTGGTATCGCTAATCGTCATCGTCGGTTTTACGGTGCTGATTGGCCGCACCCGCCTCGGCAGGGCGTTGCGCGCGGCGGCCGACGATCCTACAGCCGCGACCTATATTGGCATCGACGTCGATTTTGCCCATCGTATCGCCTTCGCCCTCGGTATATCTGTTACAGCGTTGGCTGGCGGGTTGCTCGCACCGAACTATCCGTTCCACCCCTTCGTGGGGCTCGAATACGTGATCATCATGTACGCTGGCGTCGTACTCGGCGGCCTCGGGAGCATCGTCGGTGCATTTTGGGGCGGCATGACAATCGGAATCGTGCAACAATTGTCAACATTGATATTGCCGACACAATTGCAGAATTCTGCGATTTTTGTGTTTTTCCTGCTCATCGTCCTGTTGCGCCCGCAAGGCCTGTTCGGTCGCGTGACCGAGAGGACCTGATTTATGATGTCGCGTTTCCGCTGTCTACTGCCGTTCGCGATACTCGCCGTACTCTATGCGGGCCTGTCGCTCATCGTCACCAACTCCTACTACCAGCTCATGATGACGCTGGTTCTGGTTTGGGCCTCATTCGGTCTTGCCTGGAATCTCTTCAGCGGTTACACGGGTCTCGTATCCTTTGGTCACGCGGTATTTTTCGGCCTCGGCGCCTATCTCACGGCGCTGGGTCAGATTTACTTGGATCTTACGCCGTGGTTGCTCATACCGATCGCGGCCGTGCTCGGGGCGGCGGCTGGGTTGCTCATCGGCGCTCTCACCTTTCGCCTTCGCAGCCACTATTTCGCGCTGGCCATGCTCGCCTACCCGCTGGCCATCCTAAACGTCTTCATGTGGCTCGGTTACCAGGAACTGACGATCCCAATGAAGCACCAGGATGCGATGCTGTATATGCAGTTCACGGACGGCCGCGTTTACACGTTGCTCGCTATCGTCATGACGCTGGCGATCGTGATCCTGTCGCTGGTGGTCGAGCGCTCGCGCTTCGGCATGGCGCTGATCGCGATCAAACAGAACGAGGCGGCGGCCGAGGCGGCGGGCATCGACACTCTCGCTTGGAAGCTACGCGCCATAACCTTGAGCGGCGCAGTGACTGGAGGTATCGGCGCATTTTACGCCATGGTCCTGTTAGTGGTTACGCCCGAATCCGTTTTCGGGATGCTGATTTCGGCTCAGGCACTGACAGTCACGATGTTTGGCGGAGTTGGCACGGTGTGGGGACCGCTGATCGGCTCGGCGGTCCTTATCCCCACCGGGCAGATCCTGCAGGCGCAGCTCGGCGCACGGTTTCCCGGCATTGAAGGCGTCATTTACGGCCTTGCTATTGTTGTCGTCATCATCGCTGCGCCGGAGGGTATTTTCTGGCGTGTGCGTGACGCAGTGCGCAAGCGCGGCGTCGTGGTCACGCAATCGCCAGCGACAGATACGCCGGCGGCCGTTGTCGCAGCCGTACCGCTGTCGCAGGCCACAACTGCTGAGCGCAGGACGATTCTCTCCGTGCGCAACCTGTCGAAGTCATTTGGGGGCCTCAAAGCCGTGCAGAACATCAGCTTTGATGTCGAGCAAGGCAGCATCCTTGGGATCATTGGTCCAAATGGTGCCGGTAAGACGACGCTTTTCAATTTGCTCAATGGATTCCAGCGACCGGACAGTGGCGAAGTGTTGCTCGACGGCAGGAACGTGGTCGGCGAGAAGCCCCACCAGCTGTGCTTGGCCGGCGTCGGCCGAACCTTTCAGGTCATGCGGCCGTTTCCACGTCTTACGGTCGCTGAAAACGTCGTAATCGGCGCCTATGTCCACGCCGTCGACGACGCAGATGCGCACAAGCGCGCCGACAATGCCATCGCCCAAGTCGGCTTGACGTCAGTTTCGAATCGCATCGCTGGCGAGCTGACAACCAAGCAGCTACGCCTAATGGAACTTGCGCGGGCGCTGGCCGGTGCACCACGCCTGCTGCTGCTGGACGAAACTCTCGCCGGGCTCGGAGCTGGCGAGGTTGCCGAAGTCATTGCCGTATTGCGAACCCTGGCGCAGCAGGGCGTCACCATCGTCATCATCGAACATACGATGCACGCGATGGTACAGTTGGTCGACCGGTTCCTTGTGCTCGATCACGGCGCAGTGCTGGCTGAGGACACGCCGCAGGCCATCACCCGCGATGCCCGCGTTATCGAGGCATACTTGGGCACGAAGTGGAGCGCCCATGCTTGAAATCGCGAGCATCAGTGCGGGCTATTCGAGCATTCCAGTTTTACGTGACGTATCGATCACTGTCGCGGCGGGACAATTCGTCTCCATCATCGGACCTAACGGCGCCGGCAAAAGCACGCTGTTTAAGACTATCTCCGGCGTGCTGAGCCCCACAACTGGCTCGATTCGGTTCGATGGCAGCGACTTGTTGTCGGTGGCGCCGAGCCGTCGCGCCCATCTCGGCATTGCGCACGTACCAGAGGGCCGTCATATTTTTCCCTCGCTAACCGTCATGGAAAATCTCGAGCTCGGCGCCTACACCGAATCCGGCCAACGCGCTTGGTCGAGGAACATTGACCACATTTTCCAACTCTTCCCGATCCTGTTTGAGCGGCGACGCCAGCTTGCTGGCACGTTGTCAGGCGGTGAGCAGCAGATGCTGGCGATCGGCCGGGGGCTTGCTTCCTCGCCGAAGTTGCTCATGCTCGACGAGCCTTCGATGGGGCTTGCGCCGGCGATTGCCGACTTCATCTTCGAACAGCTCATCGAACTACGCCGCCGGACGAACCTGACCATTTTGCTCGTCGAACAGCGTGTCGCGGAAGCGCTCCAGTCCGCCGACCGTGCCTACGTGCTTGAGGCTGGGCGCATCGTGCTCGAAGGCGATAACCAAGCTCTCCGCGCGGACGATCGTATCCGCGCAGCCTATCTTGGAATGTGAAACGCAAGCTGCATCGCTTGCACAAAACAGGGAGGAGTCGAATATGAAATTAGGACGAAGAAAGTTCCTTGCTTCGGCCGGCGCTACAGCGCTGACCGCATCGTTCGCCGCGCCGTCCGCCTGGACGCAAACGCCGAAAGAGGTCGAGGTCGGTCTGCTGATGCCGCTGTCAGGCCTTTATGCCCGCTTCGGCGCGTCGTCGCGCCAGGGCGCCGAGATGGCCATCGACAGGATCAACAGAGAAGGCGGTATCAAGGCGCTCGGCGGTGCGAAAATGAAGTTAGTCGTCCTCGACTGCGGTGACACCGCAGAAAAGGCAAAGAGCGCGGCGCAACGCATGGTCGCCGAATACCCCAACATGGTGGCGGTCAGCGGCTCGTACCTGAGTACGTTCACGCTTGCCACCAGCGAAGTCACCGAGCGCGCGCACCTGCCAATGCTGACTTTGTCCTACTCGGACCTAATTACCGACCGTGGTTTCAAGTACATTTTCCAAACGTCGGCCACGGCTGGCGCGCAGGCAACGCAATCCCTGCCGATCATCATCAAGATCGCCAAATCGGCGGGCGCCGATCCTAAGACCGTCGCGATCATCACCGACAACACTGCGGCATCGGTTGCCTCGGTAAAACCGATGCGCGAACACCTACTAAAGGACGTCGGGCTCAAACTGGTGGTCGACGAAACCTTTACCCCACCGCTCGCGGATGCGACGCCACTGGTACAGAAAGTACGTGCCGCACGTCCCGATCTCCTGTTCTTCTTGCCGACGGTCATCTCCGACGCCAAGCTCGTGCTCGAAAAAATGAACGAGTTCGGCATGGGCCAGGGCAAGGTTCCGACCTTGGCGTTCGGCATTGCCATGTTCGAGCCCGATATGTTGCAGACCATGTCGCCTGATCTCTTGCAGGGCATGATCGGTTCGATCGGTAGCTGGGGCGGCAAGGGCCACGAGACCATCGCGGCCGAGCTCAAGAAGCGCTACAATGAGCCCTGGGTTGATCAGAATGTGATCTCAACCTACGCGGACTTCATCGTCATAAAGGATGCGCTGGAAAAGGCCGGCAAGGCCGACCGAGAGGCGGTAGCCACCGCGCTGCATACAATGGACGGTGGCCCGTCCAGGTACTACCCCGGGGGCAGGATCAAGTTCGACGAGAAGGGTCGTCGCGTCGATGCCGGCCTTGCCATCATCCAATGGCAGAACGGCGTGCCGGTGACCATATATCCGGATGACCTCGCCGTGGCCAAGCCGATCTGGGCGAAGAAGTGATCGGTCGGGCACCTGCGCCCCACATGCCAACAACACCTGGCGGCGCGAAGAAAGAGCGTTTCGTGCCGCGGGCCCTTGCATCCCGGTAAGCGATCGTCGACCGTTTTGGAGTTTGGCGTCATGAGCGATTTTCCCAGCGCATCATGGCTCGCACGCTACAAAGACCGCGTTAATGCCGATGTAGAGCTGGCTGTCATCGGCGAATGGCTGACCACTACTCTCGCACTCACCTTCGGCGAGAGCCGGTACGCGATCGAACTCATAAGAGGTAAGATCGTCAGCATCGTCGCTTCGCCGCGCCTCGATGTGCGCATCGCCTTTGGCTTTCGCGCGCCGGTCGAGGTCTGGCGAAAGTTCTTGAGTCCCAATCCACCACCATTGTTTCATGATTTCTTCGCCATGCTCATGCGTGTGCCGGAATTCGTACTCGAAGGCGATAGCCTTGTCGCCATGCAGAATGCCCGCGCGTTGCACCGTCTGATGAATATCATGCGGGAGACCGGAGTCTCCGCATGATCGCATTCGAACCGATCATCGGGCGCTATTTCACCGCAGACATCGGCGGCGAGCGCCACCGACTTTTCTTCGAAGAAGCAGGCCGCGGCATTCCCTTGTTGTGTCTGCACACGGCCGGCAACGACAGCCGGCAGTTCCGCCATATGATGAACGACAAGGCGATCACTGACCGATTCCGCATCGTCGCATTTGACATGCCCTACCACGGTCGATCCGCGCCACCGGACCGCTGGTGGCTAAAGAAGTTCCGTCTCACCACGAAATCATACCTCGAGATCGTGCGTGCGGTCTGGCTCGCGCTTGGTCTCGAACGACCGGTCATACTCGGTTGCTCGATGGGAGGAGCGATCGTGCTTAAGCTTGCCGTGGAATATCAAGACGAGTTGCGTGGCATTGTCGGGCTCGAGAGCTCGGCCCACGCACCGGGACGGTACAATCAGTACCTGCACCATCCAGCGATTCATGGAGGTGAGTTGTGCGCGTGCTATACGTACGGCCTTAACTCACCGTACAGTCCCGAGGTCAATAGGCGCGAGAATTGGTGGTATTACGCCCAGTCCGGTCCGGGCGTCTATCAAGGTGACGTCTATTTCTACAGTGTCGATTGGGACGCGCGCGAGGACATCAAGACCATTGATACCGCGCGCTGCAAAGTCGCGTTGCTTACCGGCGAGTACGACTATTCTTGCACTCCGGCAATGACAGAGGCCGTCGCCGCCTCGATCCGCGGCTCAAAATACACCCTCATGACCGGCATGGGGCATTTCCCGATGATCGAGAACTATCCCAATTTTCGACCCTATCTGATCGACGCGCTCGATCATGTCGCCCCGCGCGCGACCGCCGACACTGTGCCGTAGCCCTCACCGATCAACCGCAGAACAATGGAGTAGCATCATGGATAAAGCAACCTTCGACCGCGGGCTGGAAATTCGTAAGGCAGTGCTCGGCGCGGAATACGTCGAAAACTCATTCAAAAATTCCGATGATTTCAACCGCCCGATGCAGGAGCTCGCGACGGAATATTGTTGGGGTTACGTGTGGGGTCGCGAGGGTCTTACGCCGAAAACGCGCAGCATGATCAATCTGGCGATGATCAGTGCGCTCAACCGGCCGCACGAACTGAAAATGCACATTGCCGGTGCGCTGCGAAACGGCCTGACGCGTGAGGAAATCCGCGAGGTGTTCCTGCAAGTAGCGATTTATTGCGGCGTACCGGCCGGAGTCGATTCCTTCCGTATCGCCCGCGAGGTCTTTGCGGAGATCGACAAGAAAAAATAACCGGCAATTTGGTTGCGTCGCACCCTGCGCGGCTCGCGATATTTGACGTGCTGTTCTAGATGGTCGCGCGAACTCACTGAAGCTCCGACGATGGCCGAATCAACGACAGGAGAGGAGTGACCATGTCGCCAAACGGGAAAGGCACCGCGCTTATTACCGGCGCCGCGGGAGGAATGGGTACCGCTATCGCCAAGGCCTTGGCCGATGCCGGACATCCGTTGGTCCTCCTCGATCGCGACGAAGAGAAGTTGGCGGCGCTTTCACGCATGCTCGGCAGCAAGACCGTTCCGTTGGTTATCGATATCACGAACGGCAAATCCGTCGCGTCACTACCCGAGCAGATTCCTCGGGAGTTCCGGCCGATCGACATACTGATCAACAATGCCGGACACGACATTGGCGGACGCAAGCGCTTCGATCTCGGATCGGCCGATGACTGGGCCGCCATCGTCGATACCAATCTCATCGGCCTCATGCGCGTGACACGGGCGATTTTACCGGACATGGTCAAGCGCAATACTGGCGATGTTGTGAATATGGGATCGATTGCTGCGCTTCGTATCGTCCCCGACATGGCCCCTTACAATGCCAGCAAAGCCGGCGTTCATATGCTTTCGGACGTCATCCGTAGCGAGCTTGCGGAAACCGGCATTCGCGTTACCGAGATCATGCCCGGACTCACCCGCACCGGCATTATACTGGCACGGTATCGCGGCAACCGCGAACTTGAACGAGAATATTTTGATCAGTTCAAGATGGCGCTCGATCCCGACGATGTCGCCCGCTCTGTGATGTTTGCGCTTTCGCAGCCACGCCATGTCCAAATTGCCGAAATGGTAGTGCTTCCAGTTAATCGCTGGTAATTATCTCAGCCGAAAAAACGTGCGGCACGTCGCATCCGCTTCAGCCGCACGCGCCCCTTCGGACGCGACCGCGCCCGGCTCCGGCGCCGTTGCAACGATGCGTTTCTTTTCCGCCCGCGACCAGCGTCGGCGGAGCCGCACCGACGTGATCACCTCAACCTGCGCCTTGGTCATAGGACTGTTAGTCCTATGGCTTCCCGCTCACCACCATCTCGTCAAAGCGGCCCTCACCGGAAGCGTATGCCGAATCCAGGGTCGTGTCTCCGGAAGTGGTGTAGCTGGGCTTAGCGAAGCCGCTCGCGAAGCGCGCCCCCCATGGCGCTGTAGCGAGCGAGCGGCTTCGCGGGTGGTCATCGATGATTCGCCGGTAGGGTCGGGTTGCGAATACCAATCTGATTCGAGGAACCACCGATGACCAACGAGATGATGAACCTACGAGCACTCGTGGAGAAGACCCCCGACGCCGATCTGTTGCGGGAGATGATCGGCTTCGCGGCGCAACGGCTGATGGAGCTTGAGGTCGCGGGGCTGACCGGGGCGGCTTACGGCGAGAAGAGCCAGGAGCGGCTGGTTCAGCGCAACGGCTATCGCGACCGCAGCTGGGAGACCCGCGCCGGCACGGTCGAGCTGCGCATCCCGAAGCTGCGCAAGGGCTCCTACTTCCCGGGCTTTCTCGAGCCGCGGCGGATGGCGGAGAAGGCGCTCACGGCGGTGGTGCAGGAGGCCTATGTCCAGGGCGTCTCCACCCGCTCGGTGGACGACCTGGTGCAGGCCATGGGCATGAGCGGCATCTCCAAGAGCCAGGTCAGCCTGCTGTGCGCCGAGCTCGACGAGAAGGTGAAGGCCTTCCTCAATCGGCCGCTCGAAGGCGATTGGCCGTACCTGTGGATCGACGCCACCTACCTGAAGGTGCGCCAGAGCGGGCGCATCGTGTCGGTCGCGGTGATCGTCGCAGTCGGCGTCAACAGCGACGGCCGGCGCAAGGTCCTGGGCATGGCGATTGACCCCTCCGAAGCCGAGCCGTTCTGGACCGAGTTCCTGCGCAGTCTCGCCCGCCGGGGCCTGCGCGGGGTCAAGCTGGTGATCTCCGACGCCCATGAGGGCATCAAGGCGGCGGTCAGCAAGGTCCTGAATGCCACCTGGCAGCGCTGCTGCGTGCATTTCATGCGCAATGCCGTGGCGCATGCCGGCAAGAGGGGCCGGCGCGTCGTATCGGCCTTCATCGCCGCAGCGTTCGCGCAGGACGATGCCGAAGCGGCGCGGACCCAATGGCGCCGCATCGCCGACCAGCTGCGCCCCAAGCTGCCCAAGCTCGCCGCCTTCCTCGACGAGGCGGAGACCGATGTGCTGGCCTACATGAGCTTCCCGGCCGCACATCGTGCCAAGCTGCACTCGACCAATCCGCTCGAACGCGTGAACGGGGAGATCAAGCGCCGCACTGATGTGGTCGGCAACTTCCCCAACGAGGACGCCATCACCCGCCTCGTCGGCGCCCTGCTGCTCGAACAAAACGATGAATCGGCCGTCCAGCGCGGCCGCTCCATGACACTGGAAACCATCGCGCCGTTGAGCGATGATCCCCATCGTCAAGCTGCCCGCCGTGGCGGCAGCTTGATCGATCCGGCCCCGCCCGCGATCACGACGGCCTCGCCGTTGTTACACCACCCACCGGAACACGATCCCTGGAAGCCTTCGTCGACCAGTCGATCAAGATTTCACGCGAGCACGGCTATCACCCAACAGTGTTCATTGGGATGCGTCAAAAGCAGGGGACCATCAAGGCTATTGAACGTCTGGTTGAGAGCGGCGAGATTCAGACCGGATTCAAAAAGCTGCAGCAATTAAACCTTTTGGACTGGACTATCGAGGCGGCTGTCACCAAGTTTGCCAATGAGTTTAGCCGCAGAGCGCTGGAATGTGCAAAATGGCGGCTGCAACAAGCCAGTCAGAGGCAGGAGCGCGCCGGCCGCTCGGGCATGACCTAATCCTAGCAAGCGGCGGCCGAGGCAGTTATGGGGGTAATTCCTCGGCTATACCTGGGCCGACCGGACGTAAAGAAGCCGCTGCAGCGTGGCCGCTCTACACAAGTATTGCACGCCTCGACGTAGCCATTTTTCCAATCAGAAATCGATTGTACGGCATAGGGCCACGTCGATTTGGAAAGCAGGCAACGCGGTAGGTTGTAAACTGATACTCTGACACCGGCTAAAGAAAGACTTTCGACGGCTCGGGCCAAAGCATCTTTGTAGTCTATCGGATCAATCCAAAGCAGATCCGCGTTCGCGAGCGCAAACCCCGTATTCTCTAATCCCATTAGGGCAACGTGGTCCACGAACGGCAGATTGCGGGCAATCCAGCAGCACGTTTGCTCGATCCTAGGAGCCGTGATCGCATGAAGTACTACACGCACTTCGACGCGTTGGCCACGATCTTTGAGCTTCAAAATGCCAAGTATGGTTTCATGAAAAGCACCTTTGGCCTGAACAACGTAGTCATGCACACAATCAACCGCAGAGTATATCGGTATCGCTGCCATCAGATTCGGATGGCAAACGTCAGCCCACGCTGACGCGATTGTGCTGTCGGCGAATGCGCGCCCATTTGTCAGGACATGGACGGCAGTGTTAGGAAGAAGGTCCCGGCACTGTTCCAAGATCTCAATAAAGGTGCGCCATTCAAGTAACGGTTCCCCGCCGGTAAAGGCGAATGATTTCGTCTGAGGATCAACAAGCGGCAAAGCTGCTTTGATCTCATCGAGTATCCACCGATCATCGATATCGCGCGGCGGCTGCGAACACATAAGGCAGTAGTGGTTACATCGCTCCGTAACCAAAAATGAATTATGTGTCGATGAACGGCGATATAGCGTTCGGAAGCGTCGTGACCTCGGCAGAAAGCCGAGCAGGTCACCGTCCGATAAGTAACCGTATTGGTCGGAGATCCAGATGACATTTTGCAGGCCAACCAGCGAACCATCAATATCGCCGATAATGACCGCACTTTGAAAACCCCGGGATGCTGCGGAAGCCAGGTCCTCTGCACTCTTGATTAAGGCAGCGTCAGCCTCGTGGTCAGGTCCGATTCCTATCGCACGCGCGCGGATCACCTGCCACGGTCGTTCTAAATTAAAGCCTCGTGTTTTGGAGGCGACTCCATGCAGCGCGAGCGTCACATTGCGCTCCATTGGCGAAGCACCCTTGCGTCCTTGGGCGAATTATCGAGAAGATCAAGGATTGTGCCTATCACGCCTTTTTGTCGAGCACAGAATCCCGACAATGGCTTGATACCGAGAGGATCCTTTTGGGTAGCGTGGTGATAGACCGGGTCCGCGCCGCAATGGCTCTCATAAACGCAGTTCAAGCACTCGGGTGCGCATTGCGAGAGAGATGCGCCAACTAGGTTAATGAGCTTTTCAGACAAAACCAATGACCGGTAATCAGCGGAGTCGACGTGACCAAGTTCGAATGTGTCGTCACCTATTTCAGCGAGCATACGCCCCTCGTCCGAGGCAAAAACTTTTCCATCATAGTTATAAACAAGTGCACCTAGACCAATGCCGGCGGGGCTCCTCAAATCGACATATCCAATTGGGCGATCGCTAAGTATCCGGCGAAGCAAAAGGAGCGTGTAGAACTCGAAAAAGCTCTTACCGGATCGATTTATATGCAGGATGTACGCGAGTCCGCGCCGGTAAAAATCTAGCCATCGCTGCGTATCATACCTTCCGATCTGTTTAGTTTTCACAGCGAAACCGTAAGGTGAAAGCGGCCGTAGGAAAATTCCGTCCAGTCCTAATGCGATATACTCATCAATGATGTCCTCCACGCGATTTAGGCTTGCTTCTGTGGTGGTCATAAGCGCGCCAACACGATCAGCGCCAAGCACCCTCTGCGCTGCACGGATACCCTTCACCGCAAGTTCATAGCTATTTCCGCCGGGACGTGGGCGGTTTCGATTATGAAGGTCGGCAGGACCATCGAGCGATGTGGAAAGTAGAATGTTGTTTGCTTTACAAAACGAGAGAATTTCGTCGGTAAGCAATGCAAGATTCGAGGCGATGACAAACTCGATTTTCTTGCCGATTTTAGGAGCACGAACTTTGGCGTTCGCAACTACTTTTGCGATTAGCTGAAAATTGAGAAGCGGTTCGCCACCCTGAAATTCAATTTTGATATGGCGGGCAGGACTTTCCAAAGCAATCGATAGTGCGCGCTCCGCAGTATGCTCGCTCATATCGAAGCGGCTCTTGTCGGTGCTTTGGCGAGAGACTTGACAGTAGGGGCAAGAGTGTTCGCAGCGCAGCGTTACAACAAAAACATGCAGCGCTGATGGATCACGGAGAAATGCCATCCGAGTTCGCAAGCGCGCGGCCACAAGCTGAAGTTGGGCCGTCTGACCTTCGCGTGCAATCAGATGAGCGGCAAATGCCTTCTCATAAAGGGTATCGCCGGGAGCGACGTCGCCCATAGCGAGTCGATTAAATTCATCAGGTGAGAGCCGGACAAAGTCCCCGACCATGTTAGATACGAGGTATCCATCGCCGACTCGCTCAAATCGGAACGGCAAAAGCCGAGTTGCGTTCTCAGTCGCAAGGAACGCTTCCGCGGGCAGAAAGCGGGACATGACTAACGAGCTGTGTCATCGTGCTTTGATGCAAGTGCGCCGAATGCGAGACTGAGGATGAGATTACGAATCGGCTCAGTTTTCACCGCCAGATTTTGGCGCACATTTTCATCGGTGACGTAATCGAGGAATCGAACCCTTAAAGCTTCGCCGTCCTGCATGGGCCCTTTAGCTGTCAGCCGGCAGACGAACTTTCCGTCGCGCTTTTCGATTGCACAGTTGGCCACATCCAGCAGCCGATAAGCTGCAGCGTTCAACGCGTCCAACGACTGGACGGCATCATCAAATTCTACCGCGACCCCATCCGCCATCGCTTAGTAGCGACTGGAAAAGTGGGAAGCGTGGGAGGCGTGAGAGGCATGCGAGGAATGGGAATAGTGCGATGAATGCTGAGCGACAATCGTGCCATCCGCATTCGTTGTCACCAGCAAGCCAAAAAGGTCCTCGCCCGCTGTGAAGATAGTGTTCGGTTGGACTTTGTTCGCGCCTTGCGCGTCAGCCGAGGCAGGCGTTGGCCCAACTGAATTGCTAGCTGACGAAGTATTGGCAGCGCCTGAAAGTGACGCCAAAGCTGTTGCTAGCGGCAACACAACAACGGTTGTTTTCTTCATGGACGTCCCTCCGTAATAAATCATAATTGAGTAGTAGCAGAAAGTCTAGAGGACAACCTTGCCGATCCCCCTCCCTCTGTCCGCCTCTCGCCCATCCCTTTTGACTGCGCCAGGATGTGAGCCACGACCTACGCGCTGGCTGCATCTAACCGCGCGGGACCACGTCTGAAATTCTATTTTATTGCGTGACCCGGGCAAAAGGGGGTCAGCGCGGTCCTTGACCGACGCTGCAGTGCAGCATGAATTTCTTTTGTTCGAGCGTCCTTATTATAAGTGCGCTGATAAGCCCCACCGTTCGAGCGGTGAGCAAAGACTTCACCATTCCACTCATTCTCGCTGCATTCTCGGGAATCTTGTGCACTCTACCGGCGCTATATCCTTACAAAACAGATGTGACAGCCAGCCGCATGACTACCACCTTGTTGCCAAGGATAGGCGACCCGCCAGCTAAGAAAAAGACAACAAAACGTTCTTGATCATCTTTTGTCTCCCTCGACTACCCGAAAATATTTGCGCCACTCGCGTGCGAGCGCGCGAGTTTTCGGCGCCGAGGGCGACTCAACGGCGGCATGGGCAGCAAATCGGCGCGCCGCGCTTCCTCGCTCGGCGCGGTGTGGTTGTAGCGATCGGCCGAGCGCGGATACCGCCAACGATCCGTGCGCACCAGGCCATAGGTGTCGAGATTGCCATAGCGCTTCATCAGCGTGCCGTACGAGTGGCAGAAGATGTGGAAGCCGCCCTGACGGCGCGGGAATGAAAGCCCGGCATTTGCCATCGCGGTCTTCAGCATATCGCGCAGGGCGCCCCCGGCATGGAAGCGGAACAGGCGGCGTCGGGGGTGACGCGCGAGGTATGGAACGCCGACATCCTCGTGCTGCGGCCCTCCGCCCTGCCGCCGGATCGAGCGCTGCCGTGGCGGCTGACTGGCGCAGTCAGCACCGGCGGCAAGTGCACAGCGCGCGCCGCGCCGTTTTTGGTTTCCGGCAGATAGATTGTTCGCTCTTACATGCTCAGCTGCGCGAGCCTTACAGGGCTGCCCCTGACGGGCGATGATCACGTCATCGCCTCCGATCAGAATCGGAGTCGTGAAGCCGAACTCGGCGATCTGCGCGGCCTGATCGTCGGAATGTGGACGCGCCTTGCGCGCGTGTCGAATCAGCCCATTGGTCGGCTGCACCTCGATCTGCGAGCCCACTGAAGAAGGAGGAAGGCCGCCGCCTTTCTACGAGGCAGGCCGTATCAGCGCCTCGGTGCATCGCCCCGCCGCCTGCGCACACCGGGTTCACCCCGCCGCACCCGCGGGTAACGCCTCTGTCCGGCAACCGGCATGTGCGCGGCGGCAAGCCGCCCGCCAGGACGGGCGTCCCCGTCCAACCGTCCCCGTCGCAGGAATCGGAAGCGAGCGGCTCGCCGCTGCGCACCTGCGCACCGAGGTGCGCACCTGTGGGGTGCGCACCTGCGAACCGGGGTGCGCGCCCTTGGCAGGGGAAGCGCGTTGATGAAAACTACCGCGATATCAATGCCTTGGCGCGCAAAGCAAAACGCGCCAGACGCGCAGGGTGCGCACCTGCGAACCGGGGTGCGCACCTATGGGCGCGCACCCGCGGTGCGCAGGCGTCTCGGTCGAAACTAAAGCAAGATCAATGCGTTGGCGCGAGGGAGCAAGGTGCGCACCTGCGAACCATGGGTGCGAACCCGGAATTTTGTTCTGCCGCTGGATTTTTCCCGGGCCTTTGCCGCCCGCATAGCGCAAGCGGCGAGGAAGAACCTAAGGCCGGGGCTGGCCGACACATCTGACCGCGAGCGGCGTCACGTTACTGTGTTCGGTGGTGATGTCGGTGAAGTCGGTGATTCCGTATCTCTATTATTTACGAACCCTTCTTCTCCTTCCTCCTTGCAAATCGCAAAAGGCGCGCGCGCGTGAGGAGGAAAATAATGGAGATAAAGAATCACCGACTTCACCGACATCACCGCTGGACGAGGCTGGTTGCGGCGGCGATCCGCTCCCGGACCGCCAGCTCTTTCCGCGCATAAACCATCTGGCGTCTGCCGCCGATCTTCCATTGGCCGTCCCGGACATCGGCGGGATTGCGCACGGCGACGTAGCCGGCGGCTTCGAGCCGATGCGGGATTTGCCGCGCG
>Ga0209810_1001050_pt1 | contig 46941 bp, 45 predicted proteins | sample Coa_R1_7_FD_187159 | JGI IMG/M metagenome (GOLD analysis project Ga0209810, IMG submission 187159) | Surface soil microbial communities from Centralia Pennsylvania, which are recovering from an underground coalmine fire - Coalmine... | ecosystem: Environmental > Terrestrial > Soil > Unclassified... | reverse complement strand
CGCCCGGCACGCGGGCCACGCCGATATCATCCGCGAGTCGATCGACGGAGCGACCGCCATGCCGCTCATGGCTGCCGCCGAAGGCTGGCCGGCCACTCCCTGGATACAACCCTGGGAGCCGCCGGCATAGGCCCGCCTGATGGCAGGAGCGGTAAGCCCATCCGCTCGCCACCGGTCGCCGTGAGCGGGCGGCGAACCGCTCTGTCCCCAAGAGACTGACGGCACCTGACGACGCCACTCATCATCCGCTCTCCCTGGCACGACCTATGCAGTCGCGACCTTTAAGCGATTCTGTCAAGTGCTGGGTGGAGGGGTGTCATGCCAGTGGCAATGGAAGAGTTTGAAGCCTCCGATCGGAAGCTTCGCCACGATCTGTCCTTTCTGCAGCTGCTCTTCTTCAACCTCGGCGGCATCATCGGCTCCGGCTGGCTCTTCGCCGTCCTGGCCGCCGATGCGATTGCCGGCCCGTCGGTCGTTCTGGCCTGGGTCATCGGAGGTGTCCTGGTCCTGCTGGTCGCGTTGACGTACGCCGAGGTGGCGGCCATGCTTCCGCGCAGCGGGGCCATCGTCCGCTACCCGCACCTCACGCACGGCGGGTATACCGGTTTCGTCTTTGCCTGGTCCTACTTCCTGGCCGCGGTGAGCGTCACCGCCATCGAGGCCGAGGGGGTCATCACGTACGCCTCGACGTACATCCACGGGCTCACCACGACCAGCGGCAAGGTGACGTTGCTGACCGTTCCCGGCATCATCATCGCCATCGGCCTCATGCTGGTGTTCTTCCTGGTGAACTACTTCGGCGTGAAATGGCTGGGGCGCTGGAACCAGGTCTTTACCTGGTGGAAGCTGGTCATCCCGGCCCTGACCTTCCTGCTGCTCTTCCTGGCCTTCCACGCCTCCAACTTCACGGCGTACGGCGGATTCTTCCCGCGGGGCGTCAACCAGATGTTCCTGGCCATCGGGACGGGTGGGATCGTCTTCGCCTATCTCGGCTTCCGGCAGGGACTCGACTTCGGCGGCGAAGCGAGGAATCCTCAGCGGGATGTCCCGCTCGCGACCATCCTCTCCGTCATCATCGCGACGGTCCTGTACACCGTCCTGCAGGTGGCATTCACCGGCGGCCTGAACTGGACTAAAGCGGGTGTCGGCGTCGGTAACTGGGTGGCCCTGGCCCACAGTCACTGGGCGAATGGGCCGTTCTACGACGCTCTGAGCCAGTCCGGAATCCCGCTGCTCGGCGCCTTTGCCGCCGTTTTGCTGGTCGACGCTATCGTCTCCCCCAGCGGGACGGGCTGGATCTTCCTGGGCACGTCGTCCCGCGTGCTCTACGGCATGGCGATGACCGATTACCTGCCCCGTCCACTGCGCCGGATCAACGATCGGTACGGTGTTCCGGTGATGGCGCTCATCGCCTCAACCGTCATCGGCTGTCTGTTCTTCCTGCCGCTACCCAGCTGGTATCTCCTGGTCGGGTTCATCTCCTCCGCGCTCGTCATGACCACGGTGACCGGAGGCATCGGACTGGAGGTGATGCGCCGCACGGCGCCCGACCTCGACCGTCCCTTCCGGCTGCCGGCCGCCGCCATCATGGCGCCGCTCGGTACTCTCGCGGCCATGCTCATGGTCTACTGGTCCGGCTTCACGGTGCTCACCCAGCTCATCGCGGCGATCTTCATCGGCCTGCCGCTCTACAGTTGGTTCTATGGGCCGATCAAGGGTTACATGCGCACCTCGGCCGGCGTGATTCTCGGTGCCGTCTTCCTGGTGATCTGGCTGGTCACCCAGGCACTGGGCCCCATCGACCGCCACGTGCTGAGCTTCCCCGTCTTCTACGTCCTGACCCTGATCGAGATCGTCGCTTTCGGCCTCGCAGCCTGGTGGTTGAGCTCACCGGAGGGACGATTCCCCATTACCCGCTCGCCATGGCTGTTCTTCATGATGTACGGAACCTACCTGGTGTCCTACCTCGGCCAGTACGGCCCGCTCAAGACACCGGTTCTGGCGTTCCCGGTCGACATCGTCGCCGTCATCGTGGTCGGCCTCATCAGCTTCTACTGGGGCGTGGCGAGTGGCTATCGTACCGAGGATCTCCAGACCATCATCGACACCGGAACGGCCATCGTGCCGGAGGAGCGACTCGCCAGCTAACGGGTATATGAACGCCGCGCGTCGCGGCGTCGTGAGCAGACGAGACGGATAGCGGCCTCCTACCCCTTGTCTTCCAGGCCGGCCGGCACCAATCTGGCCGCCTGGACCCAGGCGGGGTGGGGGGTCGCGCCCTGAGCCTCCGCACGTTCCTTGCGGATGACACCCTCCCGGATCAGATGCGCGCCGATGAAGCGGATCGGCTCGGGTGGGAAGCGAGCGAAGCGGCGATCGACGAGCCCGCTCTCGCTCCACTCATCCTTGACGCCGAGCGCCAGCGCGGAAAGGATTTTTCCGCCCAGGACGCTGGGACCGACGCCGTTCCCGCTCCAGCCAACCCCGTACACGATGTGCTCTCGCGATCCGAGATGGCCGAACAGAGGAAGGCCGCCGTTGCTCCGATCAATGGGTCCCGCCCAGTCGCCGTCGATGACGACGTCCGACAGTGCGGGAAACGTGCGGTGCAAGTCGGCGATGACCGTCTCGGCTCGTCCCGGATCGCGATCAAAGCTCTCGCCGATCCGGTCGCCGAGCGCCAGTCCCCATCCCCCCTTGCCGAAAACGATCCGGCCGTCGCGGGTCGTCCGGTAGTAGTCCACCATCATCTGGGAATCGGTGATGCACTCGCCGCCCGTCCAGCCGATCGCCTGCAGCCGCTCCGGGATGGGAGCCGTCGCCACGATGTCGCTGGACACCACGATCAGTGCCTGACTCAGCTCACGGATACCGGCGGCCCAGGCGTTCATAGCGATCACCAACTTTTCGGCTGCCAGCACGGCATCATCGGTTCGGATGGCAACCGGATAGTCCCGGCTGAAGTGGCGGACACGCGTCCCTTCGTAGATGCGCACCCCCAGTTCCAGAGCCACTTTGCGGAGACCTCTTGCCAGGGCGGCCGGCTGAACCGTTGCCCCGCTCGGTTCCAGCACGCCTGCCAGGTGGGTGGGCGAACCGGCACGTCGGGCCACCTCGGCCGGCGACAGCCGGCGAAAGGCGTCCACGCCCAGGCGCTCACAGAGCGTCACGACCGTTTCCCACGCGCCTATTTGAGCCGGCGTGGTCGCGGTCCACAGAAGCCCGCCCTGCACGAAGTGCGCGTCGATACCGTACTCATCGCAGAAATCGCGAATCTCACCGATGGCTTCCCCGGAGGCACGTCCCAGACGCACCGCCTCGCCCTCACCACACAGCTTCACCAGGGACGAGATCTTCGGCCACCAGGAGAGGGCGAACCCGCCGTTGCGTCCCGACGCGCCCCCGCCGCAGATGTCCTGTTCCAGAATCGTGACGTCGCAGTCAGGTTCGCGCTGCTTGATGCGAATCGCCGTCCAGAGTCCGACGTAGCCGCCGCCGATAATGGCGATGTCGGTCCGCGCTGCTCCCCGCAGCGGTGGTAGGCTCGTCTCGTTTCCCAGCACCTCCTGTAGCCAGAGGGAGCGATGCTTCATGTCAGTCCTTTCCTGAGGGCTGCTGCGGGCCACGGATATCGGTCAACGCGGCAGATCAACGGCGCGATGACCAGCGCTACCCACTCCGTGCCCTCCTCATGATCCGGGTAGGGCGTGACCCCGTAATACTGTTCCGATAGATGGTCGATGAGCCGTCCCTGGTCCTCACGAATCGTGACGACGCGGCCACGGAGGCAGAGCTCGTGGAGCGGGTCACCTGCCTCGCTCACCGTCAAAGCCACGCGGGGATCACGGACGACGTTGCGATATTTCTGCGACTGTCTCGTGGTCGCGACCAGGGCATGGTCACCCTCGACGCCCACCCACACCGTCGCCGCGTGCGGCGAGCCGTCCGCCATCAGCGTGGAGAGGACGCCGTAGTTGGGGCCCGCCAATAGCGTCCGGGCCGCCGCATCCAGAACGACCATCGATTCATGTCCTTGCGACAGGTACCCCTGATCCGGGCTCATCGCGAGCGCAGGATCGCGGGGCCTGGAGCTATGCCGCGCCTCCGCCGTGGGAGTGGTCGTCCGTCCCGATGTCAAACACGATGTGCTTGATCTCGGTCAGCGCGTCCAGCATCCAGGTCGAAAGCTCGCGGCCCACACCGCTTTTCTTGGCGCCGCCGAACGGGCCCAGCTGATCCCAGTAGTTGGTGCTTTCGTTCACCAGGACAGTGCCGTGCTCGAGACGCTCGGCCATCCTCCAGGCATCCGAGAGTGAGTTGGTAAAGAGAGCGGCATTGAGGCCGAACGGGGTGCCGTTCGCAATGCGAATCGCCTCACTCGGGTCGGAGAAACGGATGATGGGTGCCACCGGACCGAAGGTTTCATCCCGCGCAATCACCATGTCTTCCGTCACCTCCGTGAGGATCGTCGGCGGATACAGCAAGTTGTCGGCGACCCCGATCTCCGTGACCGTCGCACCTCCGTCGCGCGCATCCTTGATATGGTCGCGCACCTTGCGGAGAGTGCCGGCATTGCAGAGCGGCCCCATGTCGGTGGCGTCGTCCGCCGGATCGCCGACCCGCAGCCGGCGTGTTCGGTCCTCGAGGCGGCGCACAAATTCGTCGTGTACGGCGTCGTGGACAAGGATGCGCTCGGCAGCGGTGCAGCATTGCCCGGCCAGGTAGAAGCATCCCAGAATGCTCGCCTCCACTGCCTTGTCGAGATCGGCATCGGGCATGACGATGATCGGTCCGTTACCACCCAACTCGAGCAGCAGGCGCTTGAGTCCGGCGCTGCGCGCGATGCGCTCTCCGGTTGCCGTGTTCCCGGTGAAAGCAATGACGTCCACGTCGTCGTGCTCGACGATGGCGGCTCCGACCTCACCGGCCCCGGTGACCATGTTGACGACTCCAGGCGGGAAGCCGGCATCGACAAAGATGTCGGCGAGCATCGCGGAACTCAGCGGAGCATACTCGGACGGCTTCCAGACCACGGTGTCGCCGATGGCAACCGCGTAACAGATGGAGATAGCGGCGATATCAACGGGGAAGTTCCAGGGCGTGATGACTCCGACCACGCCGGCCGGCCGCCGTGTCACCAGCAAGCGTTTGTTGTTCGTCCGCTCTTCCGTAGACGGCAGCACCTGACCTCGGTAGCGGAGCACATCTTCCGCGGCACGCCGGAAGTGCTCGCAGGCGTACTGCACCATCTCCTCACGCGATTCCCGGATGGTCTTTCCCATCTCCCGGGTGATCGTCTGCGCGATCTCCTCGTTGCGCTCCTTGCAGAGGGCGTACGCCCGATACATGAGATCGACCCGGTCGAGCAGAGGGACCGACGCCCACCCCGGCTGAGCGGCTCGCGCCGCCGCCACCGCTCGATCCACGTCGTCCGGCCCGCAGGCGGTCACCGTCCCCAGCACGTCGCCGGAGAACGGTGACTTGACCTCGAAACTCCCCTGCGATCCCTCGACCCATTCCCCGTTGATCAATGCGCGGCGATGAATCGTTCCCGCCGGCGCCTCATCAGTAACCGTCATGTCGTCCTCTTTCCTTCTCTGTTCCTGGTCCCGGCAACCGCCCTCAGTCGGCGCCGGCCGGCGTCGGGCTGATCGGCTCAGCGCTCGCCGCCTCCGGCTCACGTGACGCCGCGATGCCGATACGATAGCCGACGAAGTAGTACAACGCGGCGCAGATCAGGATGACGGGGACCGACGCCGAGATGTAGTTGTAGATACCCTCACCCTGGCCGAGCTTCTGGGCGAGCGGGATGTACGTGGACCAACCGGCGAGGTAGACCCACAGAATGACTCCAACGATCCAGACCAGAACGGCGCCGAGGTTGAAGCCACCGGTAAACCAGTAGCGGCCGCCCCGGCGGTAGAGGTCCGGAACCACCAGGTTCTGCTTCCGGATGAGGAAGTAGTCAGCCAGGGCAATGCCCCAGTACGGAGCGAGTAGCGCGCCCACCACGGTGAGCAGATCGTTGAACTTGGTGTTCAGCGTTCCGACGTAGAGGAAGGGCAGGGAAGGGATCGCGATGATCGCGACCGCCAGATGGTAGTTCAGCTTCGGGATCATCACCTTGAGCGCCATGACCGACGCGTAGAGGAGCATGGCATTGTTGATGATGGTCGAGAAGATGATGATGAAGAGAGCGGGAACTCCCAGACCCGACTTGGTCGCCCAGACGCTCGGGTCGGCCGACCCCGTCGCCAGCGTGGCCAGGCCACCGATGATGGCGTAGAGAACGCCGACGCTGGCCAGACCAAGCCAGGCACCCCAGAACGCGCCCTTCACCGACTTCGCGAAGCGGTTCCAGGATCCCATATACGGAAACCAGGAGATGTTGTACGCGACAGCCGCCTCGATGCCGTAGGCGAAAGACACCGAGTGGTTGGGATGAACCGCCGCGATCTTTGACCAGCCGAAATCGGTGAAGATGCGGACAAGCAGGACGACGGCGAAGATGATCAGTAACGGCACCGCCCACTTCACGAGAGTGAAGACCGTCTTGGGACTCACGTAGAGCATGAGCGCCGGGATGAGAATACCGGCACCCAGCCCGAACAGGGTGAACCAGTTGGGGGCAAAAGTGGCGCTGAAGTCACCCGATCTCGTGATGACATGAACGGCGGAGGAGCCGGACGTCCCGGCGATATTGGCGAGGATCCCGATCCAGCCGAAGTTGATCGTGATCAGCAGAACGACGCCGATGTACGCCCCGAAGGTGCCGAAGGTCGAGCGCATCCCGATGTATTCGTCAATGCCGTAGCGCGCGCTGCGGAGTCCCGTCATGGACGGGAAAAGCGTGCCGAGCACATTCCCAACGAGCGACACGACGATCATGCCGGCGACGCCGAGCGCGGCCGCGTAGTAACCACCAAGCAGGAAAGTGGTGAGCAGGACATTGCCCCCCGCCCACAGCCAGTACATCAGGAGACCGCCGGCATAGCGGTCGCCGATCGGGAGCGGAAGAACGTCCTCGCCGTAGGTGGCGCTGGCCGGTTCAACGGCCGCGATGTCGGTAGCCATCTTCGTCTCCTACTGCGTCGCCCACCACAGGGCGGCGACGATGGTAATCACAATAGCGAAGCCGAGATATATGTAGAGCTCCTGCAGCGGCATCACACCGTCCTCGATGCCTTCATGAAGTACCGTGGCCAGACGCGCCGGGTTCACCAGCATCTGGTCGGCAGGGAGCTGCCGAAGAACCTTCTCCTGGACATCAGCCATGACATCTCCTCCCGCGGTCGATCAAACAAACACACCATCCCGCGTCGACATCGCCGCCCGGTCCACTCCTCACCTCCGTCGTCCCACACGCGGAGACCGGAACGGCAGGACTCGCGTGCGTATGTCCATTCCACTTAACCTATGTCTATGGTAATGGTCAATCTCGGTACGACCATCGTACACAGCACGACCGCAACGGTCAACCCGACAAAGTGGTGGGCGAGGGAGCGAGCGCGGGGAGGGACGTATGGCTGCAAACGATGATCTGGAACGCGGCGGAGTCGTGGCCGAAAACCAGGAGCCCGAGAGTGACGGCGATCCCAACGATGAGTTCGAGATCGGGCCACGTCTGCGACAGATCCGCCGGGATCGGAGTCTGACGATGGCCGAACTGGCGGCGCGGTCCGGGCTGACACGCAGCTTTCTCAGTCAGGTGGAGAGCGGGCGGGTGAGCCCCTCGCTGACCTCCCTACAGAAGATCGCATCCGCCTTAGGGATGACCCTGGGCGCGATGTTCGCCGTTCCCTCTCCGCACAGCCGCGTCGTGCGGCGCGAGGATCGATCGCGGCTCCGGTACAGCAAATCGAACGTCGAGGACGAGTTGCTCTCACCCACCCTGACCGGCAAGCTCGAAGTGCTGTCCTGCACCATCGGCCCGCACGAGGTCAGTGGGGATGAGCCGTACGCCCACAATGCGGACGAGGAATGCGTCGTCGTTCTCGCCGGTCTGCTGGAGATCGTCGTCGACGGCGATCGGTATCTGCTGCGTGAGGGGGACGCCATCACTTTCTGCAGTCGGGAGCCGCACTGGTGGTGCAACCCGGCCGACGCGGACACGCGCTGCCTATGGGTCATCACTCCGCCCGGCTTCTGAGCGAGCGACGTTGCCAACTGTGATGACGGTCCGCGGACCGATCCACCCGGCGGACCTGGGCATCACGCTGATGCACGAGCACGTGCTGCTCGATCTCAGCTGTGTCCGGCATCCGCCCTCGGCTCCCTGGCAGGAACCGCTCGTCGACAGCACCGTCAACCTCGGGACGCGCGGGTTGCTCGCCCTCGATCCGTACGTTAACAGGGCCAATCTCCGCCTCGACGATCCGGCGATGGCGCGCGCCGAGCTTCGGCTCTACCTCGATCTGGGGGGCCGGTCGCTCGTCGATCTCACCGTGCAGGGGCTCTCTCCACGGCCGGTCGCTTTACGGGAGCTCTCCGAGGCGAGCGGCGTCCACATCGTTGCCGGGTGCGGCTATTACGTTCGGGCCGCCCATCCGGAGGGACTGTCGACGCGCGGCGAGCAGGAGGTAGCGGAGGCTCTGCTGCGCGAGATCACCGAGGGTTTCGGCGAGACCGGTATCCGGCCAGGGATCATTGGCGAACTGGGCACGAGCTCTCCGATCCATCCTGATGAGGCCAAGGTGCTGCGGGCCGCCGCCCGCGTGCAGCGCTCGACGGGCCTCGCCATCAATGTCCACGTCGCTCTCTGGTCCCAGGAGGGTCTGGCGGTACTGGATATCCTCGAGTCGGCCGGGGCCGATCTCAGCCGCGTCGTCCTCAGTCACCTGGATGAGGTGCTGGATCTGGAGTATCACCGCGCGGTGCTGCGCCGCGGTGCGTATGTGGAGTACGACACGTTCGGGTCGGAGTTTTACTTCGACTCCTGGCAACGGCGCGAGGCGAGCGACAGTGAGCGTATCGACGCTTTACTCACTCTCCTCGCCGAGGGATGGCAGGAGCGCATCCTCCTCTCGCAGGACGTCTGCACGAAGATGCACCTGGTTGGCTACGGTGGGTACGGCTACGGCCATCTCCTCCGCTCCATCGTGCCGCGCTTGCGGCAACGAGGTCTCGATGAGGACATGCTGCGGATGCTGCTGGTGACCAACCCGTCACGCGTGCTGACGTCTTCCCATCCAGGCCGTGACGAGCGATCTGACGGCACGTGATGCCGGCACGCCACGAGGACGGTTCCGACCGTCGACGACTCTACCGGCCCGCCCGAGGATCCAGCGCATCGCGCAGGCCGTCGCCGACGAAGTTGATAGCCAGGATGGCGATGGTCAGCGTGACGCCGGGGACGACCGCCAGTAGCGGTACGGAGATGTAGTACTCCTCGGCTCCCGTTAGCATGTTGCCCCAGGTGGGCACGTCGGGCGGCACGCCGTAGCCCAGAAAATCGAGAGTTGCCTCCGCGATCATGTTGTAGGCGACGTTGAGCGTGGTGGTGACGATGATGGCGGCCACCACATTGGGCAGCATGTGCTTGACGATCATGCGAATGCGCGGCACGCCGAGGGCACGTGCCGCATCCACGAAGTCCTTCTCCCGGAGTGAGAGGAACTCGCCGCGGATAATGCGCGCCAGGTAGAGCCAGCCGAAGGCGCCCAGGAAAATCGTGACGCTGAAGGCCGATCCCTGAATGATCGAGAACATGATCAGGAGCAGGAAGATCGCGGGGAAGGCCAGCAGGAGATCGACGAGGCGCATCATAATGTTGTCGATCCAGCCGCCGAAGAAACCGGAGACGGCACCGACCAGGACGCCGATCACCATCGAGATCAGAGCCGCGGCGAGGCCGATACTCAGCGACACCCGTCCCCCATAGAGAAGGAGCGTCAGCACGTCGCGCCCCAGGGAGTCCGTGCCGAGAAGGTGCGCCGAGGTCGGTCCCTGCAGTTGGGCGAAGAGATCCTGCTGGTCCTCACCGTAGGGAGCGAGCACGGGGGCAAAGAGAGCCGCCAGCACCATAAGGGTGAGAATCACCAGCCCGGCGAGCGCGACCCTGTGCCGCAGAAAGCGATCCCGCGCGATGCTCAGGTGACCGCGCGGTTCGGGCGCAATGTCGTCAATGGGGAGGATCCCTGCCGCCTCGGCGGTTTCAATCGGTTGATTCATCTGTCCCTGCTAGGAGTACCGAATGCGTGGGTCGAGGAAGCCGTACACGAGATCGGCCAGGACCTGGAAGACGACGATGATGACTGCGCCGAAGACGAGGAGCCCCATCAGGACCGGGTAATCGCGCGAGTTGAGCGAGTCAAAGAACAGACGTCCCATCCCCGGCCAGTCGAAGATGGTCTCCGTCACCACCGCTCCGGTCAGATAGAGCGGCGTATCCAGCATGACGACGGTGACGAAGGGAATGAGAGCGTTTTTGAGAGCATGCCGGAAAATGACGGCCGGTTTCTTGACGCCCTTCGCCTTCGCCGTCTGTATGTAGTCCTGATGGATCACCTCCAGCATGGAGGAACGCACGTAGCGGCTCCAGCCGGCGACCGTTCCGAACGCCAGGGTGAAGGCCGGAAGGGCGAGATGGGCCAGGTAGCTGCCCACACTCCCCGATCCCATGTCGGCCGAGGGCAGCCAGCCGAGCTCCACGGCAAACAGCAGCTGGAGCATCAACCCGAACCAGAACACGGGCATGGCCAGGCCGAAGAAGGAGATGGCGTTCACCATGTGATCAAAGACCGAGTACTGCCAGACGGCGGACAGGATACCGGCCAGGAGAGCGATGACAAAGGCGATGGCCAGTCCGGCCACCACCAACTGCACGGTGTTGGGCACCCGCTCCGCGATCACGTTGACCACCGGCCGGTACTGAATATAGGAGATGCCGAGGTTGCCGTGGAGCAATGCCCAGAGCCACTTCCAGTACTGGATGTACCACGGCTGATCAAGCCCCAGGTTGTGGGCGATGGCGTGGAGCTGCTGCGGCGTCATCCGGCTATTGCGGGCCAACAACGTGAGCGGCCCGCCCGGCATGAGCTGCATGAAGATGAAGGAGACCAGCGAGATGCCGAGGAGGAGCGGAATGAGGCCCAGCAGACGGCGGACGAGGTAGGTGCCCACGATGCCCTTCCCGAAGGGTCACGGAGGGGGGATGCCTCCCCCCTCCTCGCTTCATGCTACTTCGTGAACTCCCAGTTCTGAACGTTCCACATCAGATTGTTGTACGCGCTGGGATCAAAGCCGATCATGTTCTTCGGCGCCGCGTAGATGTTCTTCTCCGAGTACATGAAGAGGACGGGCTCCTCCTTATGCAGGAGCTGCTGGATCTTCCAGTAGATCACCTTGCGCCTGGACGGTTGGATCGTGGCCACGCCCTCGTTGGTCAGCATGTCGATCTGCGACTGCCACGGATACTTATGGAAGTACTCGGGGGCGTCGCCGCCGCTGCCCGTCGGGGTCTTCGGGATCTGGCTGGAGTTCCAGTAGAAGCTGTCATCCGGGTCGTTGCTGTTGAACCAGGAGTAGCCACCGGCCGTCATCGCATGGGTGAACTGATAGCCGTTCGGTCCCCAGATCGACTTGATGTCTTCCTGGTGGTCCGTCACGCCCACACCGATCTGCTTCCAGCTGGCCGTCACGATCTGCTGGACTTCAGAGGTTTCCTGGTCGCCGGAAGGGATCCAGTACTGGATGTTGAGCTGGGCACCGTTCTTCTGCAGGATGCCGTTCGATCCCTTCTTGAAGCCGTCCGCCTTCAACATGGCGGACGCCTTGCTCAGACTGTATGGATACGGCGTGACGTGAGGATCGTAGTACGGGGAGGCGGGAGGAAAGTCGGTGGGATCTTCCACGGCGAGACCGTGGAAAATGCGTTGCACGATCTCAGCGACCGGTGTGGCATACGCCAGAGCGACCCGGACCTTGGTGTCTTCCAGTAGGCTGATGTTCTTGAGATCCAGGTGGTACCAGGACAGACTCGGCTTGGTCACCATCACCACGCCGGACACCGACTTCGCATCGTTGTACCGGATCGCGGACAGGTACGGGATCATCTGGATATCGTGCGTCTTGAGCTGAACGATCTGCGTGTTATCGTTCGGCACGATTTTGTAGTTGATGATGTTGATGTGCGGTTTGTTGCCCCAATAGTTGGGATTCTTCTTCAGCTCGATATTCTGGCCGGAGACCCACTTGACGAAAGTGTACGGACCAGTACCGATGGGATGACGGCCGAAGACCTGGGCGTTATGCTTCGGGCTCGAGAAGGCCGAGGGCGGGCTCTCGTACGTGGATCCCACGTAGTAGGCGAACGGCGCGTATCGAACCTTGGTGTGCATGACGACCGTGTAGTTGTTCGGCGTGGTGATCTTGGTGATCTTATTCCAGCCCTGCTGGCTGTAGGCCCCGATTTTCGGGTTCATGATCGCCTTCCAGTTGTCCACCACCACCCTGGCGTTGAAGGGCTCACCGTCCTGGAACTTGACGCCGTGGCGCAGATACCAGGTGTAGGTCAGGCCGTCTTTGGAGACGTGATACGTGGTCGCGAGCCGGTAGATGATGTGATCGTTTGAGTTGTAGTCGATCAGCCCTTCCATCACCGCGGAGAGCACGCTGTCGCTGGTCACCAGCTGCGTGGTGAGCGGGTTGAGCGTGTCCGGCTCTTCGTTGCTGCCGATGGTCAGCGTCCCGCCGTTATGCGGTGTCCCGGCGGCGCTGTGACTCACGTCGCTGCTGCTCGCTCCGTGTCCCGAACTGTTACTACTGCCACACGCACTCAGGAATGCCGCAATGAATAACGCGGCGACCACTGGACGAGCTACCTTCAGTCCGTTCACGCTCTCCTCCTCTGAGCCGGCGCGCTCGCCGGGGACTCACACCTACCACCGGAAATACGACGTAAAGTAACAGCCTCCTTTGTTAGACGAACGACTCAGTCGTCAGAACCGTAACAACGCAATACCTTGGACTGATCTTAGGAGTCATCCGGCAAATCGCCAAAAGGGATGGTGGACCTCAGGACGGCCCTCGGCCGAGATAGGTCTCAAACCAACCCAGGACCCGCTCCAGCAAGTCGATCTGGTGCTGGCGCTCCTGGATGCCATGCGGCTCGCGCGGGTAGGTCACGAACTGCGTCGCCACTCCGGCCCACCTCAGCCCGCGATACATCTCCCAGGCCTGCGGAATCGCCACCCGCTCGTCCTTCTCACCGTGGAGGATCAGCGTGGGAGTCTTGGCGTTCCGCATGAAGCTCACCGCGGAGCGCTGCATGTAGGGCGCCGCGTTTTCGTAGACCGACTGCTGGAAGTAGTCGTCATTCATGCGGGGGACGTCGTTCTGTCCCTGATCACTCGCCAGGTTGGACAGACCCGCGCCCATGACGGCGCACTTAAAGCGGTCGGTCTGGGTCACGGTCCACGCCGTCATGTACCCGCCGTGACTCCAGCCCCCGACGCCCAGCCGCTCCGGATCGACGAATCCCATCGCCAGCACGTGGTCGACACCCGTCATCATGTCGTGGAACTCCATGCCGCCGATGTCATCCGCCTCTTGCGTCATGAAGTCCACGCCGCGCCCGGTGCTACCGCGCGGGTTGGGTAGCAAGACCGCGTAGCCACGCTGCGCCAGGAGCTGCGCCCAATCGTGCCAGTTGCCCATGAAGCGATCGGACCAGAGCCACGCCGGCCCCCCGTGGATGTGCACGACGAGCGGGTAGCGTTTGCCCTCTTCAAAGCCGATTGGCCGGTAGAGCAGGCCATGGATGATCATCCCGTCCGAGCTCGGCCACGAGACGGGCTCCGCCGGCGCGAATGGATAGCGGCGCAGGCGCTCGTTCAGCTGCGTGTAGGCGTCCATGCTCTCGCCGACGGTCCCGACCATCACGTCAGGCGGCTGGGACGAGGACGACCAGACGACGGCGAAACGGCGCCCGCTGCGATCGAATGAGGCCCCGCTCTCAAACGATCCTTGGTGCCGCCGCTCCGGGGGCAATAGCGAACTGATCTCCCCGGTCTCCACCGTGACGGCGTTCAGGGCTCCCCAGAGGTTCTCGTAGGCGACGAAGCGGACCGCGCCCGAGTCCGGCGCCCAGGCTATCCAATCGATCGTGCCCTCGTACTCGCCGGTCAGACAGCGCGGTTCCCCGCCGGCGGCCGGCACCACGAAAATGGTGTCGTTTTGCTGGATCCGGCCTGCCTTGGACCGGAAGGCAATCGTCGTCCCATTCGGCGACCAGATCACCTCTTCGATGCCGAAGGGAGAGCGCAGGATGGAACGAGGCTCGCCCCCTTCCGCCAGGGGATAGAAAGCGATCTCAGCCGGCCCGTGATAGAGGTCATCCGCCCTGGGCGTCCTCACCATGAGGGCGGCGACACCGGAACCGTCCGGCGCCCAGTCGTAAGAAGCCACGTGGATCTCTCCCTCGGGAGTGATGCGGCGCGGCTCGCCCCCGGCGGCCGGCACGACGAAGAGACGGCCGAACTTGATGTTCGCATCGGCCACGATCTCGTCGCGCCGCTCCTTCTTCCGCTTCTCCTCGTCCTCGGTCTCAGGGTCGGTCCCGATAAACGCGATCCACTCGCCGTCGGGAGACCAGAGCGGGGTCGACACGCCGCCCTTCCACGACGTCAGACGGCGCGCCTCGCCACCGTGCACTCCCATGACATAGAGCTGGTGTTTGCCGGCTTCCTCGCGGTCCGAGGTGAATGCCAGCCGGCTCCCGTCCGGCGACCAGGCCGGGCTCTTGTCCTCACGGGGAGCGAAGGTGAACTGCTGAGCGTGATGCCCGGGCACGTCGATCATCCAGATCGAGGAGCGCTTCTGATCATCCGGCTTGGCCAGGTCGACCAGGGTAAAGGCAACCCGGTCACCCGAGGGCGCCATCTGCGGCTCCTCCGGAGTCTTCCACTCGGTCGCGTCTTGCGGTGACAGCACACGCTGGTCGGGCGACTCAGTCACCGCTCGGTCCAAAGCCCAGGGGTTCCCGACCCGCCGCCGCCGGCAACCGCGAGATCGTCGTCATGCCTTGCTGCCTCCCTCATCATGGTGCCCGTTTAACTTCGAGGAATGCTTCTTTCAGATCCACGGAGGGAAGTGCTCGAGGGTGTACTCGATGTCGCGGCTGCGGTCGCGGATCTTGCGCGCCGGCACACCGCCGACCAGCGTGTACGGTGGCACGTCACGGTTGACGAGCGCCGCCGCCGCCACATATGCCCCCTCGCCCACCGTGATGCCGGGGAGGATCGTGGCCCGCATGGCGACCCAGGCGTTGTCCTCGATGACCACCGGTCCCAGAATACCCTCGGCGGTCGGCGAATCGACGGCGTGGTGACCGCCGATGGTAAGGACTTCGCCGGCCACGTTCACGTTGCGGCCGATCCTCAGAGTGGCCCGACCATCGAGCGTCGTGAACGGACCGATGATGCAGTTGGGGCCGATGTGAATCTGCCGCGCCTCGAGCACAAAGCAGCGCATCATGATGTTGGTCGTCGGGTGCACGTCGAGTCCCGCCGCACGGTAGAGCGACATGCGGATGGCGGGGAAAGGCACCTTGTTGACGATGGTATTCAGCAGGTAATCGAGAAAGAGTGGATCCTGAATGCGGTCGAAGATCGGCCTGGCCAGCGCCTCGACAATCGGATTCGCCCCCCTGGGCTTAGTCATGGACCACTCCTTCCGCACGCTGCTGCTTGATGAGGCGCGGAACACTCCGTGTCTCGCGGATCGGCCGTGTCTCCTGCACGAGCACCTCACGGTAGAGGTCGACGACACGGTCGATCTGCCGATCCATGCGGAACCGGCGCGAGCGCTCCACCGCCGCGTGACACTTTGCCCCGCCGTCCTGCAAGGCTCGTCTGATGGCGTCCGCATACGCCGCGGCAGTCGGCTCGTCGGCGATGTACCCGCTGTCGGACGTCACGATCTCATTCATCGCTGAGTAGTTGAAGACGACGGGTGGACAGCCACAGGCCATGCCCTCGACCAGCACCAGGCCGAAGCCGCTATAGACGGTGGGGAAGCACTGCAGATCGGCGGCCGCATAGTACAGGCCTAGCTGCTCCGGCGTCTGGTACCCGCAGAAGAGGATGCGTCCGCCGAACTCGGCCGCGATCTCCGGATCTCCCTCCGGGTGGATGACAAGCAGCCTGACCTCCGGCGGGAGCCGGCGCATCGCCTCGGCCATCAATTTCCCGCGGTGCTGCTTGAAGTGGCCGATGTACAGCAGATAGGGGGCATGCGGATCGAGCGCGAGCTTGTCCCGCGCCTCAGGCCGCAGGTGGACATCGAAGTTCCCCGGATCGTACCAGTTGTAGATGACGGGCACGCGCTCGTCCGGCACACCGTAGTACGTGCAGACCTCGCGCTGGACGCCGTGCGAGACGGCAATGGAGCGGTCGGAGAGCCGAGCCGCCGTCGCCTCCATGTCGGAGACGGCGCGATCGATGGGCGCACCCTCCGGAGCCGGCAGGCCCAGCGCGCGAAATCGTTCCAGCTGGCCGACCGGCGTGAGATGGAAGGTGTTGATCAGGGCCGGCCGGTGGTCCATGGCGCTGAGGCGGAGCGCAATGTCACGCCCGTAGTGGCTGTGGGAGTGGATGATGTCGAAGGAGGATGGATCGAGCATCTCGGCGAAGCGGCGAGACTTCTCCTCATAGAGCGGGACCCAGCGATCCATCGGCATGGGCTCTTCCTGGTCGAGGGACTCCGGCGGAAGTCCAATGATCCGGCCGGCGAGCCCATTCACGGGATCGGGGAGATGGCTACGATCCTCGCAGACGATCTGCACATCGACATCACGCGCGAGCAAGCCGCAGACGAGCTCATAGACGTGCTTCTCCATGCCGCCCCCGCTGGGCGTCGGACGAAAGCCCGTCACCATGCATACACGAATTCGCATCTCGTCCCCGTCCAGAATATACCGGCGCATCTATTTTTCACGGGAGAAGGACGGAAACATCCATGACCGAGCCGCACATGGACGACCTGGACATTGGCCGCCTCTTGGGAACACTGGCATCGGTGATCGATCGGGAGACCGTCGAAACACGGATCGGCCGGATTCTGATGCCCGGCCCCACCTATCTCGGCATCTGGGCACGCGACACAGGAGTGGCGAGCCTGGGGATCAACCGCCTGGGCAAGACCGATCTGTCGGGCGAGTTGCTTCGGCGCTACTGGAGCTATCAGATCACTCCGCAGTCCGACCCAGCCCGGTTCGTCTTCCGCAACAAGCGCTTCGCCGAGTGGACGGAGGACTTTGCCTACCGGCCCACCCGCGAGGAGCTGTTGCGGGAAGTGGGCGCCTTTCCCACCTCGGTGTACATCCATACGCCCGAGTTTCCCGCGGGAACACGGGAGATCTACACGAACCGCGCCGATCCCGACAGCTGCGGCTGGCTGATCATCGCCCTCCAGGACCATTGCGTGCACAGCGGCGACGATACCCTGGTGCACGAGCTCGCTCCCGCCGTCTCGGCGGCCATCGCGTACCTGCGGAGCCGGGATGACGATGGCGACCACCTGCTGGAGCAAGGAGCGAACGAAGATTGGGCCGACACGCTGCTGCGGCGGGGGAAAGTCGCCTATACACAGGCCGTCTGGTACCACGCGCTGGAAGCGGCCTCCAAGATCTTCGCCACGGTGGGGGATGAGGAGCAGTCCGAGGCGTGCCGGCGTGAGCAGGAGGACGTGCGGCTGGCCGCCAACCGGATCCTGATGACGCCTGAGGGGTACTACGCCAACTACGTCGAAACCACTCACGTCTCCCTGCGCCGCTCCCTTGACACAGCGCTGCTGGTCGCGTTTCAGATGTGCGGACGCGAGGAGGGCCGACGCGCCATGACAATCCTGGACTCGCTGGACGGGCCGTTTGGAACCGCGGTCATTGAGCCGGGGTACTTTCCCGATCAAATCGGGCCGTCCAAGACAGCGCCGGGTCAGTATCACAACGAGGGCATCTGGCCCTGGATTACCGCGTATCAGGCCCTGGGATGGGCGCGTATCGGGGAAAGACAGCGGGCGCGCGACGTCATTCTCTCCCTGTTCCGCACACAACCGTCCACGGTCCACGAGTGGATCGATAACCTCAACGGGGAAGCGCATCACCCCGATTTTGCGACCGCCGCCGGCGCGCTGGCCTGGGTGATCACCGAGGCGGGCCTGGATACGGAGGAGCCAATCGAGCCGCCAACAATACTGTCTTGACAAACATTGTCGCGGCAAGTAAACTGACGGCATGGCTAAAACTATCCTCGACCCGGTCGAGCAGGAGCCGGAGAAGCCCCCTCGCCACATCACGGGATTGGTCTTCGAGCTGGCGCGCCATCTCGGCACGGCGATCGATCGGCGGGTTGCTCCTTTTAATGTCACCGGCCAGCAGGCCGCCCTCCTCATTCGATCCGGCAAGGAGCCCGGGGTCACGCTCTCCCACCTCGCGCCGTGGCTCGGCACGGACAACGCGGGCGTCACGCGCCTGGTCGATCGTCTGGAGGTGAAGGGGCTCGTGACGCGCCGGCCCAGCGTGAGCGATCGGCGCGCGGTCATCGTCGCGCCAACGGCGGCCGGGGAGGATCTCATCCCGCAACTCATCGCCGCTCTCGACGAGGTGACGGAGCACCTCACCAGAGACTTGACGTCTGACGACCTCACGCGCGTCGAGTCCTCCTTGCTCCACTTGCTGCACAACCTCGGCGACGACGAGTGCGGACCCGACCATGGGCACCGCTACAGGATCAAAATCCGCGGGACACCCCAGCCGGGAGAGAGCGCTCCGTGATCCGCCTCTATCGCTTCCTCCGACCCTTCACGCCGTTCATCATCGCCAGCGTCCTGCTCATCTTCCTGCAGGCGCTCTCCTCCCTCTATCTACCGACGCTCATGGCCGACATCGTCGACAAGGGCATCGCCCGCCACGACGCGAACTACATCATCCAGATCGGGGAGTTGATGCTGGCGGTCGCGATCGGCGGCATGCTCTGCTCGGTCGCCTCGACGTTTCTCTCCTCACGCGTGGCCTCCGGGTTTGGGCGCGACGTGCGCGCCAGACTCTTCGCCCGCGTCGAGACTTTCTCCCTGCACGAGTTCGACCGCTTCGGCACGGCCACCCTCATCACCCGGACGACGAACGACGTCACCCAGGTGCAGATGGTGACGCTCGTCATCATGCGAATGATGGTGATGGCGCCGATTTCCTCCATCGGCGGCCTGATCATGGCCTACCGGCAGGACCGGCCGCTAACACTCGTCTTCGCCGTCGCTCTGCCCGTGCTGGCAGCGGCCATTATTCTGATCGCCCGTGCCTCGATCCCACTCTTCGGCCTGATGCAGACCAAGCTCGATCGCCTCAACCTGGTGATGCGTGAGGGACTGACCGGCATCCGCGTCATCCGCGCCTTCAACCGCATCGCGTATCAGACGCACCGTTTCGACGATGCCAACGCCGATCTCACCGACAACGCCATCCGCGCCAACCGGATCGCCGCCCTGCTGATGCCGATCACGATGCTCGTCATGAACGTGACGACGGTGGCGATCCTCTGGTTCGGCGCCATCCGGATCAACAACGGCGGCATGGAGGTCGGCTCGCTGATTGCCTTTATGCAATACGTCTGGCAGATCATGTTCTCCTTTGTCATGGTCGCCATGCTGTTCGTCATGGTGCCGCGCGCGGCGGCGGCAGCGGTGCGCATCAACGCCGTGCTCGACACCGAGCCCGAGATCACGGATCCGGCGCAGCCCACCGAGCCGCCGACACGCCTCGATTCCCGACCGGCCGTCTCCCTCGACGATCGCGCTCCCGCTGCCCTCGCCGCCGAGGTGATGTCGGCTCTCGAGGCATCTCCAACCGTCGAGTTTCGCGACGTTACCTTCAGTTATCCCGGCGCGGAGGAGCCGGCTCTCAACGGGATCTCCTTCCGTGCCTCGCTGGGTGAGGTGACGGCCATCATCGGCGGCACCGGGTCCGGCAAATCGACCCTCCTGAAGCTGATCGAGCGTTTCTATGACGTGGACAGCGGGTCCGTGCTGATCGACGGCGTCGACGTCCGCGCCCTGTCCCAGCAATCGCTGCGTTCCCGTATTTCCCTCGTGCCGCAGCAGTCGGTCCTCTTCTCCGGCTCCATCGCCGACAACATCCGGTACGGACGGCAGGAGGCGAGCGAGGCGGATATCATGCGGGCGGCGGAGATTGCGCAGGCTGCCGAGTTTATCGCCGGCGCCGCCGATGGCCTCAACACCGTCGTCGCCCAGGGCGGCAGCAACTTCTCCGGCGGGCAGAAGCAGCGCCTCTCCATCGCCCGCGCCATCGTGCGCCGGCCGGAGATCTACCTCTTTGACGACAGCTTCTCGGCGCTCGACTTCAAGACCGACGCGCGCGTCCGAGCGGCGCTGCGGCAGGAAACGGCCGACGCGACGGTACTCATCGTGGCGCAGCGGGTCGCGACCGTCATGGATGCCGACCGCATCATCGTGCTCGACGACGGACGGATCGCCGGTATCGGGACGCACCACGAGCTGATGCAATCCTGTGAGGTCTACCGCGAGATCGTGGCCTCGCAGCTCTCGATCGAGGAGGTGGCATGAGTACGCCGCCCAACGCAGCCGGCAACCGGCCCGCCGGCCCTCCATCCGGCCGTCCGCCCTTCGCTCCGGGCGGCGGTGCCTTCGGCGCCATGGGACGCCCCGCCGAGAAGGCGAAGAACTTCAAGGGAACCCTGCTCCGCCTGCTGCGCTACCTCTCGCCGCAGTCGATGGCCCTGGTTGTGGTGCTGTTGTTCTCCATCCTCAGCACTCTCTTCACCATCGTGGGGCCAAAAATCCTCGGCCGCGCGACCACCATCATCTTCCAGGGCGTCATGGCCAACATCATGGCCATCCGCGCCGGCCGCCCTACCCATTCCCTGGATTTCACATCTCTCGGCCACATCGCGCTGCTGTTGCTGGCCCTGTACGTCACGAGCGCCGTCTTCAACTACCTCCAGCAGTACATCATGGCCGGGGTCGCGCAGCGCACCGTCTACGCGCTGCGTCGCGACGTCGACGCCAAGCTGGCCCGCCTTCCCCTCAGGTTCTTCGACGCCCGCACCCACGGCGAGATTCTGAGCCGCGTCACCAACGACGTCGACAACATCGCCACCACCCTGCAGCAGAGCCTGACACAGCTCATCTCCTCGATTGTGACGATCGTCGGCGTGATCATCATGATGCTCACCATCAGCCCGCTGCTGACGGTCATCGTCCTCGTCACGCTGCCGCTGTACGGTGTCGTGACCACCGTCATCGCCAAACGGTCGCAGCAGTATTTCGCGGCCCAGCAGCGGGAGTTGGGCGTGCTCAACGGCCATGTCGAGGACATGTTCACCGGTCACACCATCGTGAAAGCGTTCGGCCATGAGGATCGCTCCATCTCGCACTTCAATGCGATCAACGACCGGCTCTACGCGGCGGCCTGGAAAGCGCAGTTCGTCTCCGGCGTCATCATGCCGCTCATGAACTTCATCAGCAATCTCGGCTACGTGATCGTCGCCGTCGTCGGCAGCATCTTCGTCACTCAGGGCCGCATCACGGTCGGCGACGTCCAGGCGTTTATTCAGTACGCCCAGCAGTTCACCTGGCCGATCATGCAGACGGCGAACATCGCCAACGTTATTCAGTCCACCATCGCCTCGGCCGAGCGGGTCTTCGAGCTACTTGACGAACCGGAAGAGATCCCTGATCGGGCGGACGCCGTCGTCCTGGCCAATCCCCATGGCGACGTTCGGCTGGAGGATGTCGACTTCCGCTACCGGTCTGATATCCCATTGATCGAGGACCTGAACATCGACGTGCGCCAGGGACAAACCATTGCCATTGTCGGGCCGACGGGGGCCGGCAAGACGACGCTCGTCAATCTCCTGATGCGCTTCTACGAAATCGATCACGGCCGCATCACGGTCGACGGTGTGGACATCCGCGATATCAAGCGGGGCGCGCTGCGCAGCAGCTTCGGCATGGTGCTGCAGGACACCTGGCTCTTCCACGGGACCATCCGGGACAACATCGCCTACGGGCGCGAGGATGCGAGCGCGGAGGAGATCATCCGGGCCGCGCAGGCGGCGCACGCCGATCACTTCATCCGAACGCTGCCGGACGGGTACGACACGGTCCTCAACGAGGAAGCGTCGAATATCTCGCAGGGACAGAAACAGCTCCTCACCATTGCCCGCGCCGTCCTGGCCGATCCCGCCATCCTGATCCTCGACGAGGCCACCAGCAACGTCGACTCCCGCACCGAGGTCCTCATCCAGCAAGCAATGGCCAAGCTCATGCAAGGCCGGACCAGCTTCGTGATCGCTCATCGCCTCTCGACGATCCGCGACGCCGAGACGATCCTGGTCATGAACCACGGACAGATCATCGAGCAGGGGAACCACCGGCAACTGCTGGCGCAAGGCGGCTTCTATGCCGACCTGTACAACAGCCAGTTCACAGCCTCCGGTCCGCCTGAGCCGGAGCCACCGCTCGCCGCTGTGTCATAGCCGATCCGCCGGGCGCGGCAGAAGCGGTTGGCTCACCTGTGCCGGTATCGAAGCAGAGTCGGCGAGCAGGGTCACCGGCCGGATGGCGTCCGCCGCTGCGATCCGCTAAGCGGGGAGCATCCCCGCGGCGCGCTTGAGATCGGCCACGTGGTCTCGCACCCGATCAAAATCTGCCTGCTCCAGCCAGAAGCCCGGCTTCCCGACATGCTGTTGCATGTCTCGCACGAACACGAAACCGGCCCAGATCTCAAAGAGCAGCATATCCGACAGGTCATCGGCGACCTCGGTGTAGCCGCGCCACCAGGCGCGCTCGAGCCCGGAGCGCACGGCATGGAAGTGGTCGGGGGGAATGGTTGGCGGCGCCGGGACGTAGCGGAAGATCGAGAGCGTCCGGGCCACGTCCGCGCGTGGATCGCCGGCTGCCGCGTTGGCCCAATCGAGGATGACCCGCGCTTCGAATCCATCGCACAGGACATTGCGCGGATGGAAGTCGAGATGGAGTGCGTGCCCGTCACGGAGCCGGCAGGCACGGAGTCGCGTGTGCAACTCGGCCTCCCCGGGTCCGGCCCTCTGCAGCCAGGTCTCATGATCCGTCCAGTCCTCGCGCGGGAGCGTCACAGCGTGGAGTTTCGCCTGCAGGCGTCCCATCGACGTGCCCAACTGCGTGATGCGCTCCGGATGAGCCAGCGCTTCGTCCAGGAGCGGCCGGCCCGCGTACCAGTCCATGACGATGGCGGGCCGCTCCTGCCACAGACCCTGAGCGACGATCCGGGGCACCGGCAGATCCAGCGCGCGCACCTCCCGCATGATGTGCACCTCTCGCGCCCACTGCCCTTGCTGATCCGAACGGAAGAGCCGCAAGGCGTAGATGCCGGACGACACGCGTACTCGCCAGAGATGCGTATCCATCCCACCGGAAACGCCCTGGACGTCGTCGACGTCGGTCAGGCCGAGAGCGGCCAGCGGCTCCCGCGGATCGATAGATTCCTGTGTGCTCACGCCGCCCCGTGCCTCCCGTCGCTTCCTGCCATCTCCGCAGTTTGTCTTTCGAAGGCCCGGAAAGTCGAGCAGAACCCGGTGGACAACATACTGAGAGAGATGGACCCCGAGTGAGCGGGGCGAGAGGAGAAGTACTGTGGCAAGCGCGATGCGCGAGACGATGTGGGCCCAGCCTGGCGAGCTGCGGCGACTGCTGACCGATGATGCCGCCATTCCGCGGTTGGCCGAGCGGCTGCGTGGGCGGCGCGTGTTACTGATCGGCACCGGAACCAGCTGGCATGCCGCCGGTCACGGTTCATTCTTTTTGCGCCGGGCCGGGCTCGAGGCCTGGCCGGTGCAGGCCTCCGATGCCGCCCTCTACGGCCTGGAGCCGACGCCCAACGATGCGCTGATCCTGCTCAGCCATCGAGGCACCAAGACCTTCACCTCGCAGGTATTGGAGCGGGCACGGGAGCGCGGCGTGCCGACCATCGTGATCAGCCGCCTGGGATCTCCGGCGAACGCGGACCTTGAAACGGTGGAGAACGAGCGGTCCTCCGCCTTCACCGGCAGCCACCTCGCCGCCCTCCTGCGGCTGGCCCAGCTGGCTGCCGCGCTCGGTGCGGACCTGGGCGACCTGGCTTCGGTGCCGGCGGCCGTGGAGACCGAGCTGGCGGGGCCGGGCCCTGGTGTCGTGCCGCCCGAGCGTCTCCTCGAATTCACCGGCGCCGGCACCAACCAGTGGACGGCGGCGGAGGGAGCACTCAAGGTGCGGGAGACGGCCTATATCCCGAGCGAAGGGCTCTCGGTCGAGCAGTTTCTACACGGACCGAGTGTGGCGCTGGGAGCCCGGGACACCCTGGTCTGCCTCGACGGCGGTGGACCGATGGCGGAGCGGCTGGGGCAGATAGCCGATGCGGCTCGCGCCACGGGCATCACCGTCCACCACATCGTGCGGCGCGACCTGGGCGAGCCTCTCTCCATCTTTCCACTGACCGCGAACGTGCAGCGCATCGCCCTGGAGTGTGCCGAGGCGCTCGGCACGAATCCCGACAGCTTCGGGTACGACATCCCGGGCCGCCGCGAGACGTGGGGAGCGATTCCTCTGTAGCACGGTTGCCCCCTACCCGATATAAGTGCGGCCGGCACACACCACGGAGCCCGTCGAGCCTCCGCCCTACCTCTCTTCCAGGTACTCCACGTTCGCCAGCTGGTAGAACCGCTTGGTGTCGAAACCGGGCTGCTCGCCGGCCAGGATCTGGGCGATCTCCCGCGTGACTTCATCGCGCTCGTTACTGTCGCTGATCCGATAGAGAATGCGGGCAATATGGTCGATCTGACTCTGATCCATGTATCGCTCCTCTCGCTCTTGGTCCCGAGAGACACCCTAGACGCCGGATAATGGGTAAGTCAACCGGTTCGGGCCGCCGGTGCCTCGGGGCGCAACCCGGCGAACAGGTCAGCTTCGTCGCCGGGTGTCGGCACGTCTGATCGCACCCGGATAAATGATTCGGTCCGCAGCAAAGCCTCGATCAGGTCGTCCGGCATGCTGTTCAGCCAATCGTCCGCGCTGACCTGCGTCTCGTGTTGCCGGAGGGCCCGCAGCTTGCGCGCCACATACTCCGTGACGTCGACTCGCGTGGTGATCAGCTCATCCGGCGTCAGATACGACTCGTAGTCATACCCCTCATCCGCCGATTCCTCCGCCTCGGGGACAATGCCCCGCTCACGCATTTGCTCCCCAACCCAGGTCCAGACCGACCGTGGAGTGGCGGTGTTGTAGACCTTGGGCACCGACCAGGTGGCCGGCCCCACCTCCGGATAACGGTCGGGATCGGCAGCCGCGGCGACGGCGGCGGTGGTCACGGCATGGGCGGTGACATGATCGGGATGCCCGTAACCGCCCCGTTCGTCGTAGGTCACGAGCACATCAGGACGAATCTCCCGGAGCAAGCGGACCACCCGCCGCACTGCCTCGTCACGGTCGGCATTGAGGAAATTCGCCGGGTTGCCGTTGGCGGGGGTGTCCGGCATGCCGGAGTCGCGGTACCCCAGGAAGTGGATCTCCTCGATGCCGAGAACCTCCGCGCTGCGGCGAACCTCGTCGGCCCGGAACTCGGCAAGGCGGGCATGACCTTCCGGCGTATCTCGCGCCGGATCGAGAATCTCCCCTTCCTCGCCTCCGGTGGCGACGACGAGCACGGTGCGCATCCCCTCGTCGGCGGCGCGAGCATAGACGCCGCCCGTTGAGAAGACCTCATCATCCGGATGCGCGTGGACGGCCATCAATGTGAGGTTGTCGGCAGACATGGACACTCCTTAAGAAGATGGTGGGGAGAGCTGTTGCAGCATCGCGGGCTCAAAGGCCTCCAGCGACGGCAGCACGCGGGCGGCGAGAGCCAGCGCGTCCTCGCTCGGCCGGTAGTGGCGGTTCGGGACGGCGATCACGTGCATGCCGGCACGGTGCGCCGCCAGGATCCCGGAGGACGAATCCTCGAAGACGGCGATCTGGTCGGGCGGCTGCTGCAGACGCTCAGCCGTCACCAGAAAGACGTCCGGCGCCGGCTTGCCGGCACCGACCTCATCTGACGAGACGATGACCTGAAAGCACGGCCGCAGGCCGGCAGCACGCAGCACGTCGTCGATGAGGCTCGGCGGTGAGGACGAGGCGACGGCCAGCGGATATACCGCCGCCAGCGTCTCGACGGCCCGGCGGGCACCGGGCAGCAGCGGGAGATGCTCGGCATAGAGGGCGCGCATTCGTGAGGTCACGCCCTCGATGATAGTGTCCGGGGCGACATCCAGCGTGCAACGCTGCCCAATCTGAGCCGCCCATTCCCGCGAGTTCATCCCCTTGACCGTCAGTTCATCCTGCGGCGTCCAGTCGCAGTTCCAGCCGGCCGCGTAATCGTGACGTGCACGCTCCCAATAGACCTCTGAGTCCATGAGGAGCCCATCGAGATCGAAGATGACGGCACTGATCACGCGCTCACACCCGTTTCTCGTGCTTCTTCACGGGTACGTTGACGGCTCCGCGCTCCATGCGGCCGGAGCAGGAAATGATCACGACCGAACCAGCGTCTCAGGGGGCAAACAGCGTCCAGTGCCCCTCGGAGACGACGTCGACGGTGCCGTCGACCACCTGAATGGCGGTCTCGTCGTCGATTGCATAGGCCGGATTGCCGAGGCCCGCCGCCCATTGTTCAGCGGCTGGAAGCGTGTTCTCCGGCAGGTCGGGGTTGTCCAGATGCGGAAAGATCGAGAAATCGACCATTCCCAGCGTGTCGTCGCCGCCCTCCGGCGGCGTCCAGATGACGAAGTCCTCTCCGATGCGGGGGGTCATCACCATGCTTCCGGCGCTCAATCCCACATAGACCGTCTCGCGCAGCGACGGGAAGAGGTCCGCCAGTCCGGACTGCCGCATCCAGTGGCACAGATACAGGGAGTCGCCGCCGTCCACCAGCAGGACATCAGTCTCCTGGACCATCGGCACCCAATACTCTTCTTTGATGCTGGGCAGCGCGGTCAGCTCCAGCACGCCCACGGACTTCCATCCCAGGCCGACCATGCGGCAGCGGGGCTCTTGCCCGCTGATGAACCGCCACGCCGCGCCGAGCCCGGCCATGGGGTGCCCGTATGCTGCGGTGGGAATGCAGAGAGCGCTGGACTCGGCAATCGGTTTGCCCAGGAGACCGACCAGGGCGTCCTGGATGCTCGAATTCTTGATGCCGGCAGATGTGAGAAGTAGCTTCATGATGCCTCTCTTGGTGCGTCTTCAGGGATAGATTGCCCGCTCTCTGCCTCGTCGGGTACGTTTGCGCACCCCACCGCCCGGAGAGCCTTTCCCATGCCCAGGTTCCATGTTGTCACACTTGATGAAGCCCAACGCCTGCTGTTGGAGAAGACGGTGCGCAGCGGCACTGCCTCCGCCCGCACCGTGACCCGTGCTCGCATCCTCTTGAAGTCGGACACGGACGAGTTTGGTCCCGGCTGGATCGAGACCAAGATCGCTGATGCCCTGGATATCAGTCAGTCCACCGTCGAGCGGACCCGCAAGCGCGCTGCCTGGGAGGAGAAGCGAGACCGGACTGCCACCACCGTCGACTGGCGGTTCACGACACAAGATGCACGCATCAAGCTCAAGCGCCTTTATCCCATCCGGGCTCTCGGCCGTGATACGGCAGAGCACCGATGTCGCACGACGGTCGAAGGTGGGGAACATCATAGGACGTGATGGACGAGGACATCGACTGGGACAGCTTTATGGAAGAACACTACGACCCTGATTGGCTCAGGAAGGGACTCATTGATGGGGCCTTTTCTTGGGAGTCGGGGTACACCGGTACGCTTACTCACTTCCTCGATCGATATACCCTGCACGACTCGTACTGGGTCGGCCTGTGGCTCCAGACAACGGGGAGCGGCATCGCCGTCATCCGCTGGGATCTGGCGTGGAACCAGCCGATTGACGACAAGGAGGAGAGGGACGACGTGCCGTTCTGGCCGATCCTCGTCGTCCGCTTTGAGCGGCTGCACGTGGTACGGGTGGTCGATGGCCCGCGCAAGGAAACCAGAGGCGGGGAGTCCATCACCTGGGCTGAATCCCGTCCCATCGGGGAGGCAGGGATAAGTGGGCGCCACGAGACGATCCTCCACGGCGGGGTGGAGATTCGCCTGGTCCACGATCCCGTCGTCTCGATCCTCCTCATCAACCGGTCGGGGGAGGCTATACCGATTCCCGATATCTGACCAGGTGTCAAACCTTTTGCGGTGATCCACTAACTCGTCACATTTTCCCCGTAACCGGCGTTCTCTCTCTATAGACACCCTGATGGGTGCCATCGACAGGACCGGAGGAATCCATGACGCTGCGTACCCTCATCATCGTGACTCTGGGAGCCCTCGTCGTGCTGAGCACACCGGCCGTCCGTGCCGATAGCCGGCTGCTCCACAGAGCGAGTCAGGCGATCATCTTGCGCGGGACGATCAAAGGGATGGGGATACGACGCATGACCAATCCTGACGGCGGCGCCCTGTACCACTGGAAAGGACACGGAACGGTCAGGCCGCTAGGCGTGGTGAGCGGGAGGGGCACCAACCACGCTGTCGGCTTCATCTCGCAGGGCACGCCGACCGGCACCATGACGCTGACCAGCACTGCTGGCTCGATCAAGCTCAAGATCACCTACGATCAGACACGCGGTTTCGCGCCGCTTCCGACCCACGGCCTCTACACAATCACCGGGGGCACCGGCCAGTACGCCGGCGCCCACGGGAGCGGGTCGGTCCTGCGTCACCAGGGGACCTGCTCCGGCGGGACGTCCTCCGGTCAATGCCCGATCGGCGCCACGTTCCCGGTGACGTACCAGTTCACGAGCGGCACGGGAGCGAAGGCGAAAGGATAATATCGCCTGGCGCGGTCAGAGTTCGCTCTCAAGCAGGCGAATGATTTCCTCCCGCGCGGCCCGTTCGATCCAGGGCTAGCGGTCACTGGACGCACTCCGGTGACAGTGGCCTGTGGCACCAAGGACTTACACTGCATGCGCCGCGGCCACGTCCGCTCGGCTCCGTGCAGCGAGATCTGGATGTCGACAGAGGAGCTGCTGCGACGCTACCTTCCCGCCTCCTGACGTCGGCGCCTGGAGGTCTGCCTGGAAGTGCTCTGACCGTCCCGGCTGACTCATAATCAGGACTGAAGTCGCTATGGCTGCCGTCTACGTCGTGTCGGAAAGTCCATCCCGGGTGCGCGCCTTTCGTGGCGCCGTGTTTGGGAATATGTTGGTCCTGCTGGTGCAGTTCCTGCTCGGGATGGACGCCAATCTCTTCGTCAAGGTGCCTGGTCACCACCCGGCATCCAACGCTGCTAATTACTTCGGCGGGGTGGCCCACGTCATCCCCTGGGCCATAGGCGACGGAGCGCTCGGTCTTTTGCGGATCCACGTCGTGCTCGGGCTGCTTCTGGTCCTGGGATCGCTGTCACTCGTCTTCCAGGCGGCCCGGTTGGCGGAGCGTTCATGGCTCATCTGGGCTATTGTCGGCGCGCTCGGCGTGATCGGCGCCGGCTTCAACGGCGCCAGTTTTTTGATCTACCATCACGACTTCAGCTCCATGCTCATGGCAGCCGGCTTCGCGCTGGCCGTCTTCGCGTATGCCGTGCTCTCCTACATCGTGCCGGCCGAGGGACGTCACTAGCCCTAACAACGAACCCCCGCGGAGCCGGGACAGGCTCTAGAGTCTGTTATGAACTACGGCGGGTGAGATGCGTAGACTCCGGGCATGGAGACCCGCAAACCGTACCCCACCGACGTCTCTGACGACGAACGGGCCTTTGTCGCCCCCCGACCTCACGCTGATGACGCCTGACGCGCCCCAACGGGAGCACGACCTGCGGGAGGTCTTCAATGCTGCCCGCTGGATCGTCCACACCGGCTCGCCCTGGCGCTACCTGCCCCACGACGACTTCCCTGGCTGGGACACCTGCTGGCCATTGTGGCCCCGGCCCATGAGCAGGAGCGGAGCCAGGTGGCGCAGCTGGCGGAGGCGGTGCAGGAGGTGACCGGCGAGACGGTGGATCTGGCCTCTGTGGATCAGGGCTCTACCGGGGATGAGGTGACCGAGGCACGTTCCTCTGCCACAGCTTGGCGCGTCTCGTCCACCGCTTCAGGACCGAGGTGCTCGACGCCGTCCTCGGGCACTCCAACCAGCAATCGCCCATGACGCACCAACTGGACCGCGGCATCGCTCGGCGCGATCTCGATCCGGCTGTCGGTCCAGCGCGCCTCCGGTGGCATGCCGGACTGGATGGCGGCCTGGCGGCGGATTTCGGCGCGGATGACCAGACGTCCAGCGGCGTCTATCGTCGCCTTCATACCATGCCTTCTACCACGCTCCCTGGCAGAGTCTCATCTATATCGTCCAGCGCCGGCCATGCCTCTGTCACCCCCAGTACCTCGGTCACGGTCGTCTCCAGAGATTGCCCCTTACCCATAGACCAGGCCGCGGAGAAGGACCCCTCACCCAGCGTGGCGCGCACGGTCCGCAACATCTCCTCGTGGCCGGCCTGAAGGTCCGGCGAGATCGCCACCGTCAACTCCTCTCTCAGCGCGTCGGCTGCGCCTGCGAGTAGGGCCGCAGCCTCGGCCCGGCCGTCGATGGCGACCACACAAGCCAGGCTCTCCAGGATCTCCGACATCCGGTCGCGGGCGCCGATCTCCCAGCCAAGACGGAGGCCCGCGGTCAGCACCGCCTCCGCTCGCGCCGTCTCCTGCTGCAGGAGTGCCACCCGCCCCAGCAGGAGGAGCGACGTGACTTGCCCGTGCCGATCTCCCAGGCTGCGCTTGATCGCCAGGCCCTCGTCCAGCAAGTTCGACGCGCGCCCATACTCTCCCCGCCGGATCGCCACGCGGGCCAGACTGGTGAGAACAAAGGCGGTACCGAGGCCGTCGCCGAGCCGCCGCTTGAGCTGAAGGGTCTCCGTGAGAAGTTGCGATGCTCGCTCGTCGTCCCCCAGTTGGAGTGTGACCCGACCGAGATTGCCGAGTGCCGTAGACACGCCAGACTGGTTGCCGACCTCGCGGAAGAGGTCGAGCGCCTCCGAATGCAACGCCGCCGCCCGGGCGGCATCCCCCCGTCTTGAGTACACGTTGCCCAGACTGGTGAGGGAGTCGGCCACGCCCCGTTTGTCGCCTAGCGCCCGTCTCAACTCCAGAGACTCACTGTGTCGAGCCAACGCCCTGCCGTAATCCCCCTGTTGCCGGGCAAGAGCCCCCGCGCTGGACAGGACGCGCGCCCGCACGCGGCGGTCGCCAACCCCGACATGGGCGTCGAGCGCCGTCTCCAGCCAGTGCTGGCCCTCCCGCAGATGTCCATGCAGCCGCCAGAAACGCCCCAGCTCGCCGGCTAGACGCAAGCCATCTTCGGGCGCGTGCCGCAGTGCCCAGCCGAGCGCTGCCCGCAGATTGGCATGCTCCGCCTCCAGCCGCGCCAGACAGGAGCTCTGAGCCGGCCCTCCCAGAGCGGCGTGCATCTCCTCGGCCAGCGCGAGGTAGTAGCTGAGGTGCCGCCGGCGGGTCGTGTCCTCCTGACCCGACGCTGCCAACCGATCAAGAGCATACGCCCTGACTGTCTCAAGCAGACGGAAACGGGGTGCTGGAGAGGGTGGCGAGCTGCCTGAAGGGGCCGACACAACCTCGAGCAAGCTGTGATCCGCGAGCGCCTCAAGCCGGTCCAGCATCGCAGCCTCCCCTGAACGGGAGAAAGAGGCAACCCCATCCTCCGACCCGGCCACCCCCGTGGCGGCGGCGACGTCGAAGGAACCCGGGAAGATGCCCAGCCGGGAGAACAGTACCTGCTCCTCAGATGCGAGCAGATCGTAGCTCCAGTCGAGCGCTGCCCGCAGCGTTCGCTGCCGGTCCGGCGAATCCCGAGGACCGCGGGTAAGGAGCGACAGGCACTCGTCCAGCCGCGCCAGCAGTGTGTCCGGCGTGAAGAGATTGGCGCGCGCGGCGGCCAGCTCGATGGCGAGCGGCAGACCATCGAGCGCGATGCAGATGCGGGCGATCGCTTCGAGCTCGGTTCCAGCGGGCGTGATCCCGGGCCGCACCGCCCGCGCGCGGGCAAGAAACAGGCGGACCGCGTCGCTTGCCGTCAGGTCCTCCGCCGCACTATCTCCACGACCGTCCGTCGTCGGCATTGTCGGCAAGGGTAACGGCGGCACGCGAATTTCCTGCTCACCGTAGAGGTGGAGCGGAGACCGGCTGGTCGCCAGGATATGGAGGTGCGGTGCTGCAGCGAGCAGTCGGCTCAGCGGTGCTACTCCATCCAGCAGATGCTCCAGGTTGTCGAGAACCAGGAGGAGGTGGCGAAGGCGGAGTTCTGCGGCGAGCTGGGCCTCCGCCGTCATGCCCGGCCGGTCGGCCAAGTCGAGGGCGCGAGCGATCGTGGAGGCGAGGAGTGACGGGTCCGCGAGCGGCGCCAGGTCGACGAATGCCACCCCGTCGGCGAAACGCCCCTCGCCGACGAGGTCATGCGCGACCTGGAGCGCGAGACGAGTCTTCCCGGTGCCGCCCGTTCCGGTCAAGGTGACCAGGCGAGAGGCGGTCAGGGCGTCGCGGACGGCGGCCCTCTCCTCCATCCGCCCAATGAGCGGGGACGGCGAGGCCGGCAGGGGCGCGGGCCTGCGGGAAGGTTGGGACGGCAGTGACGAGGCAGCCACGCCCGTGAGCCGGCGCGCCGTCCGCAGCGCCGCCCGCTCCCCATCGTCCAGATCCAGCACGTCGGCGATACGATCCAGGGCAACCGTCGGGGGCCGGCGCTGGTCGCGTTCCAGCTTGCTGATGTAGTTCGTGCTGTAGCCGGTTCGCTCGCCCAGCTCTGCCTGCGTCAGATGGGCGCGCTGTCGGGCGCGTTGCAGGAGCTGTCCCACCGTGGGGCCGAGTACACTCTCCCCAACTGCGTCCCCCATCCCCCGCACCTCCCTGCCATGCGGATGGCGTGCCCTCACCGATTCCCCTCGGTCTGTCGGCAAGTATAGAACCCCTTCACGGGGAGGTCAACGCCGTCGCGCCGGTCTTTGTCCCAGTATTTGTCCTAGTTTGTCCCTTTCCAAGATGACGTTGGGGGCTCATGGTGGACTTACCCAAAAGAGTGTGGGCCCGCACCCTGACAAGGCCGACGATCGGCTGTCACGAGCACAAGGAGAGCCAACCCATGGAAACGCAGAACGTGTCCTGTCCGAGACAAGAACAGCAGAGGAGAAGACGAATGCGGACCGTACGACGACTCAGCCTGGCGCTCGCCGTGGCGACGCTAGGGACGCTCGCGAGCCTGACCGGCGCCGGCATCACCCACGCCGCGGGTGTCACCTACACCGTGGCACTCGGCGGCACGGCCACCTGCAGCAGCGGGGAGCAGAATGGAGCGAACTTCGGGACGATCCAGGCGGCGATTGACTGCGCCACCGCCGACAACCCCCCGGCCGGCAGCCCCGACACCATCACCATCGCGGCCGGCACGTATGACGAGCAACTGGTGATCAACACTGCCGTGAATCTGGTGGGCGAGGGCGACGCCGTTGTGGACGGGAACAACAGCGGCCGCGTCGTCACCATCTACAACGGCCCGGTGAGCATGACCAATCTGTCTATTCAGGACGGGAATTCCGGCTATGGCGGCGGGGTCCTCAGCTTCGGCACGCTGACGCTCGACAACAGCAGCATCACGGACAACAGCGCCAGCTATGGCGCCGGCGGGATCGTCAGCTACGGCACGCTGACGCTCGACAACAGCAGCATCACGGGCAACAGCGCCGGCAGTGGCGCCGGTGGGATCTTCAACTACGGCGGTACGCTGACGCTGAGCAACAGCATCGTCCGAGGGAACGAGGCGGGGTTCCTCGGCGGCGGCATCATGAGCCTTGGCACCGCGACCATCATCGGCAGCAACGTCACGGACAACACCGCCCCTCAGGCCGGCGGGATCTTCAACGAAAGTGGCACGATGACCGTGAGCGGCGCCACCGTTCGGGGCAACACGGCGGGCTACCGCGGCGGTGGCATCTTGAACACCGCGACCCTGGTCGTGTCCAGCAGCAACGTCGTGCGAAACGCCGCGCCCTCAGGCAGCGGGATCTACAACGCCGGGCTTCTTACCCTGACCGACAGTCCCGTGCAGTTCAACACCCCGGCGACCGACCAGTGCCACAATTGCTGATCGCCTCAGCGCATCATCTCCCGCGCCCCTGACCCCGGCCGGCCCGTAAACGGTGCGGGAAAGGCATCAAACCCCTACGATCCCAGAGCCGCCGGCATGACCCAGTGCCGGCGGCTTTCTGTCGCCGCTGCTCCAAGTTCATAACATCCTCTAGTCGCAACGCCGCTATCCTCAGCAGGCTTGTCGGTCGAGGCTGTGCGGACGGATAGTGGTCTCAGGAGCAGTGGATGGCATCGTTCGAGCCGGTGGGTTTGGTCAAACGAAGTTGCGCGTCTCATCGCGGCATCATCGTCACCAAACACCCCATCGCGACTGCGGTCGGACGCGACGTGCTGGCAGGGGGCGGTAACGCCTACGATGCGGCAATCGCGGCCTCATTCGTGCTGGCGGTCGTCGAGCCGTACATGAGCGGCATTGGCGGCGTCGGCCTTGCGCTCGTCGGGGATGGCGATGGGCTGGTAGTCCTGGACGGCGGGCCGGTCGCCCCCAGGAGTCTCGACGTCACGCGCTTCCGTCCGCTGGGTGATCAGAGTGATGCCGATCTTTTTGGGTGGCCGCGTGTCCTCGACGATGCGAACATCCTTGGCCCGACCAGCGTCTGCATCCCGACCATGGTTGCCCTGATGGCGGCGCTTCACGGCCAGGGCGCCTCGCTGCCCTGGTCAGAGATCCTGGCGCCGGCAGTCGGTCTCGCGCGCGGCTTCCCGGTCGACTGGCTGCTGACACTCAGCATCACGCAAGACCAGCGAGATCTCCGTGCCTTTCCGTCGACAGCCGGGGTGTTTTTCCCGCAGGACAGCGTCCCGGCGTACAACATGGATGGCCCCACCGATAACATCTTGGTCCAGCCCGCGCTCGCCGAGACGCTGGAGATACTTGCCGGCGAGGGCTGGCGCGCCCTGTATGAGGGAGACCTCGCGGTCCGGATCGTCAACGCGCTTCAAGCGGACGGCGGATTCCTCTCCGCCGATGATCTGGCGTCGTATCGCATCCGCCTGTCGCACCCGCTGCGGGTGGACCTGCTCGGCACCGATCTCTGGGTGACGGATGGCCTCAATGGCGGCGCTACCGTCGCCGAGATGCTGTACCTCCACGATGAGCTCGCGCCGCCGGACGCCGGCTGGGGAGAGGCCCCCGACCTCGCCGCGTGGGTGCGCGCCGGTGCGCAGGCGTTCCACGATCGGTTCGCCCAGATGGGGCACGCGGGCGATCATCCGTCACTTGGCACGCGCGATCAGGCACGACGGAGCCTCGCCCAGGCCGAGCCAACCATCCCGTCCGGCGGCCCCGACGGCAGCACGACGTACCTGGCGGTGACCGACGCTGAGGGACGCATCGTCAGCATGAATCTCACGCTCTTGTCGCGGTGGGGTTCTCGTTATGTCGTGCCCGACCTCGGTGTTCTCATGAACAACGGCATCATGTGGTTCGATCCGATCCCGGGCCGCCCCAACAGCCTGGCGCCGGGTGCCCGGCCGCTGGCGAACATGGTGCCGGTGATCGCGACCCGCGGCGGGCAACCGGTGCTGGCCGTCGGCGCCTCCGGTGGCCGCCGCATCATCAGTGCCCTGCCACAGATCCTCACCAATGTGTTCCGGCACGGCATGGATATCCAGCAGGCCATCGCGGCGCCGCGCTTGGAGTTCAGTACGGACCCGATGCTGGCCGACAGCCGCTTTCCGGACGGCACGATCCGACAGGTTGAGCAGCTGACCGGCCGCCCTCTGGCTCGCTATCTACCGCGCCTGGCCAGCAGCGGCTACGCCAGTCCTCTCGGACTGCTCCGGTGGGGGGATGGCACGTGGACAGCCGGCCTGGAGCCGACGAGCATGGCGACGTCCGGGTGTCTCTAGATGGATCTGTTCGATACGCGTTTTGCCACGTACATCCTCGTCTCGGGGCTGTTGATCATGGCACCGGGACCGGACATGGCCCTGGTCACGCGGAATGCGCTCTCCGTCGGGCAACGGGCCGCCTTCTTTACCGCCGCGGGCGTCGCGCTGGGCGTCCTCGGTTGGGCTCTGGCGTCCGCTCTGGGAGTCGGCCTGCTCCTCGAGCGCTCGGTCATTGCCTTTACCGTGCTCAAACTGGCGGGTGCGGGCTATCTGATATTTCTCGGTCTGCGGAGTCTGCTCGGCGGCGTCCCGAGAGATCAGGCTCCGCCTACCCGGGCGCCGAGCGAAACGCTCGACGATCGCGCCGCGCTCAAGATGGGCGCCATCGGCAATCTTCTCAACCCCAAGGCCGGCGTCATCGTCGTCTCGATCCTGCCACAGTTCGTGCACCCGGGTGACACGCCCGCCCGTCTGATCCTGATGCTCATCGCCTTTGAGGCGATGCTTCTCGTCTGGCTCTCCGTGTACGGATTCGTGGTCAGCCGCGCCGGGCACAGCCGGGTCGGCACTCATGTCCGCCGGCGCCTGCAACAGGTCACCGGCGTCGTCCTGATCGGACTGGGCATACGCCTGGCCATCGAGCGGGGATGACGACGTCGAGCCCGCTCACCTGCTGAGCGCCGCGACGGGCTCGACCTGGGTAGCGTCGTGCGTGAGCGGAAAGCGCAGCCGGAAGGTGCTCCCTTTCCCCACCTCCGAGGTCACATCGATCGTCCCGCCGTGTGCTGCGATGATTTGCTGTGTTATGTACAGCCCCAGCCCCGCACCTTTGACCGTCTCGACGACGTCCTCCGCCCGATAGAACCGGTCGAACAGGTGGGGAATGGCATCCGGCGGGATCCCGATGCCGTGATCCCGCACCTCGATCACCACCTTCGCCGCCTCGTCCCGAATCTCGAGCTCAATCTCCGAGCCCTGTGGCGAGTACTTCACCGCATTGGTGAGCAGATTGGCAAGGGCCTGCTCCAGGCGATGGCGGTCGGCGTGGATGACGATCGGGAAATCAGGCACCCGCACGACCACCCGATTCTCAACCCCGTCGAACTGCCGGGCCATGGAACGCACCAGCGGAACGACATCCAGTTCGACGAGGCGCACACCAAACCGATTGGATTCGATCTCCGAGGCGATCAGCAGGTCGTCGATCAGGCGGGCGAGACGCCGTGTCTGGCCGATGATCGTCTCCACGGTCGCTGCGTTATATGTACCGCTCCGCTGCATCAGTTGGGCATGCCCCTGAATCAGTACCAGCGGGGTACGTAGCTCGTGGCTTGCCATCGCCAGAAACTCCTGCTGGAGCCGCTCCACTGCCCGACGCTCGGAGATATCCCGAATGATGGCCGACAGGGACGTGACGACGCCCAGCTCATCTCGGTGCGGAGCCATGCTCACCGAGACATCGATCTCCGTCCCATCCGCGCGTCGCACTACCGTCTCGGCGCTGACCGGCTCGCCGCTGAGCAGCGATCGCATCGCGTCCTGGTACTCGGCTGCGCTCCCGAAGGGGAGAAGATCGGGCAACGGCACCTCCTCGACGGCGGATGCCGCATACCCGAAGAGGTGCTCCGCGCTGCGGTTCCAGCTCTGAATCCGTCCCTCGACGGAACACGTCAGGATGGCGTCGGTCGACGCTCGCACCACATCGGCCAGCTGGTCGGCACGTCTCCGTTCCAGGAGGAGCTCGTGCTCGTAGGCCCGCCGCTCCGCCGCCGCGAACACCGTGCTGACAATCATCACGGGCTGTTCCGCGTCATCCATCTGGAGCTGAGAACTGATCAGCACCGGCCAGCGTGCCCCGTCGCGGCGCACCAGGTCGAAGGTTACTCCCTCCACCAGTCCCTGCATCCGGAGCAAGGGAAAATACTGGTTCTCGTAAAAGATCTTGCCGGCGACCGTCAGCAGATCCTGAAGACGGTGCGACCGAAGCTCCTCATGGGCATACCCGATCCAGTCGCGGAACGTGGCGTTGGCCCGCAGGATCGTACCGTCCGGTGCCGTAAAGATGTACCCGGCCGGAGCCTGCTCATACAGGGTGAGCAGGTTCGCTTTCAGCGTCTCATCGTCCATGGCCGGCCGCTCCCTCGGAGAGTCAGACCTCCAGGAAAGCCTGAATGGCGGCGACGGTCTCGTCGGGTGCGCTGAGCTGTGGGCAGTGTCCGGTTGCCTCCATCAGCACGAACGTGCTGCGAGGCGTGTGGGCATGGACATACTCACCGACATGGACGGGTGCGATCACGTCATCTTGGCACTGCAGAATGAGCGAGGGCACCGTCAACTTGGGGAGATCGTCGCGGTTATCGGAGAGAAAGGTGACGGCGGCAAACTGTCGGGCGATCTCCGGATCGGTCCGGCAAAAGCTGTTGGTGAGCTCTGCACCCAGTTCCGGCCGCTCGGGATTGCCCATGATGACCGGAGCAAGATGGGCCGACCAGCCCAGGTAGTTGCTCTGCTGGAACTCGAGGAGCTCGTCGATGTCGGACCGATTGAAGCCGCCTGCGTACGCGCCGTCGTTGATGTAGCGCGGCGACGGGCCAACAAGAATCAGCTTGCTGAAGCGATCCGGGTTCTTGACGGCAGCCAGCACGCCGATCATCGCGCTGACGGAGTGTCCCACGAAGATCGCCTCCTCCAGGTCCAGTTCTTCGGCAATCTGCAGGATGTCGTCGGCGTAGCCCTCCAGCGTGCTGTACTTCTCGCGATCGTAGGCGGTGAGATCCGAGTGCCCCGCGCCAACGTGATCGAACAACACAATCTTGTGGGTCGCGGCGAAGGCAGGAGCCACCAGGCGCCACATGTTCTGGTCGCACCCGTAGCCGTGGGCGAAGATCATGGGCGTGGTGCCGGACCCGCTGATGGTGACGTTGTTCCGCTCAATCACCGACATGAACAACTCTGCGCCGTCAATGATCGACGGTGATGCGGCCGGCGCCCCACCATCATCCGGCCCAACCACCGTCTCGACTGGTCTCATCCAATCGCATCGTAACACTTGTCGCACTGCCCCCACGGCACATGCTCTCTCTTGTCCGAAGATCCCTCTGAGGGAACGACCCCTGACTCACCCGCGCGGCCGACGGCCCAGGGCTCGTGCATTATCGGCATCGCCGGGTCGTCGTGGCCGGCCCGCGTGCCGGCCAGCCTGACGCCGGCGTCGACCACACCGGGCTGGTCGCCACCCGGGGCGACCACGACGGGATCATGCACGAGCCCTGGCCGCCGGCCCTCCGTCCCTTGACAAGGGACACCGATGGACGGACTATGGAGCAATAGAGCAGTGCATAAAGGAGAGGACTTGTGCCTGGAAAAGTACGACGCGCGGCGTCCGATCCCGTTATGAGCGACATGGAGTCATCGGTCACCACCCCGAGCCACGCTCACCGGAGCCGGTCGGAGGAACCGAGAGAGGATCCGTCCACGGCTATCCACGACCTGATCGCGGAAGCGCGCGACACGATCACGGTCAGGCGCGTTTTTGGTGACCCGTACGAGAAGGATGGAGTGACGATCATTCCGGCGGCGACCGTGCTGGGTGGACTCGGTGGAGGTGTCGGCAATTCCGATTCCGGCGAGAGCCATGGTGGTGGGGGCGGCGGGGGCGTCATGGCCTGGCCGTCGGGCGCGTATGTCCTTCGCGAGGGTGAGGTCACCTGGCAGCCGGCGCTGAACCTCAACCTGGTCATCCTCGGCGGACAACTGGTGGGACTGGTCACGGTGCTGGCCCTGCGCAGCCTCTTCGAGGCGCGGCGGCGAGCCTGACCGTTTCCCCGGCGGGCGGTTTTGACTCCCTGCCTCGGGCGCGGTACAGTCCGTCCAGGAGTTCCGCCTATGTCAGCCATCATCGAGACGGCGAACCTCACCAAACGGTACGGCCGGCATCGCGGCATCGTCGACCTGACGTTCCAGGTGCAGGCGGGTGAGTCCTTCGGCTTCCTGGGACCGAACGGGGCCGGCAAGACGACGACCATCCGCACGCTGCTGGGCTTCTTGAAGCCAACCGCCGGCAGTGCGGCCATCGCCGGGCTCGATTGCTGGACGCAACCGTCGGAGGTGCACCGGGTGATCGGCTACCTTCCCGGCGAATTCACCTTCGACCCGTCCCTGACCGGCGCCCAGATCATCGCCTACCTGGGCAATCTGCGCGGCGGCGTCGACCAGCAGTATGCGCTGTCACTCGTCGAGCGTTTCGAGCTGGATCCCAGCCGAAGGTTCCACGAGTATTCCCGCGGCAACAAGCAGAAGGTCGGGTTGGTCCAGGCCTTCATGCACCACCCCCGACTGCTCATCCTGGACGAGCCGACCAGCGGTCTCGATCCGCTCAATCAGCAGGAGTTCTATCGTCTGGTGGCGGAGGTCCAGGGGCAGGGCGCGACCGTCTTCCTCTCGTCCCACAATCTGGCCGAGGTCGAACATACCTGTCAGCGCGTCGGCATCATCCGCGAGGGTCGGCTGGTGAAGGTCGATGCCGTCCATACTCTCAAAGAGTTGCAGCACTACGAGGTAGAGGTGACCTTCGCCGGGCCGGCGTCGCCGGACTGGTTCCGCCGGGTGCCCGGCGTTCTCGGCGTCTCGCTGAGCCCCGAGGGCCACCGACTGTTGCTCACGGTGCAGGGCACGCTGGGGGATGTCGTGCAGGAAGCGGCTCGACACGACGCCACCAATCTGACCACCCGCGAGCCGAGTCTGGAGGAGGTTTTCCTCCGCTACTACGCCCCAGCGCCGGCCGCGCCGGCCGTGACCGTCTAGCGGACCGCGGCCGTGTTCCGCACGATCTTGACCAAATCACTCCGCGACTATCGCTGGGCCATCCTGGGTTGGGGTCTGGGACTGGGACTTATCGTCTACGCCCAGTACGCGACCTTTGCCGCCACCCTCGGCGCGTCCCCTGCCCAGGTGCAGAAGCTGGTGCAGCAGTTCGAGTTTTTCGGGGAGGCGGCGCGGGTCGACACCCCGGGCGGCTTCGTGACGTTCAAGATCATGGGAGTGCTGCCGGTGATTCTCGGCATCTGGACCGCCCTGGCCGGGGCCCGGTTGACGCGCGGTGAGGAGGAGAGCGGCGCGCTGGATATCGTGCTGTCAACGCCTCGATCACGGCGTGCGGTCATCCGGCAGAAACTGCTGGCGCTGGCCACGGCGGTCGCCCTGATCAGCCTCCTGATTGCGGTCTGGATCCTGGCGGGGATGGCGAGAGCCGGTGTCACGGTGAACGCGGGCGCGGCATTGACGGCGGCGCTCAGCGGCGGTCTCGCCGCCCTTTTCTTCGGGGCACTGGCTCTCCTGCTGGCCCAGGTGATGTCGCGTGCGGCGGCTGCCGGGACGGCGGGAGGATTGATGGCACTGGCGTTCGTGCTGGAGGGCACGGGCCGCGCCCTCCACAACGCGGCCGTCCTCCGTCACCTCAGCCCGCTCTTCCTCTACGACCAGAACCTGCCGCTCGTCCCGGGATCGGCTATCCATGTCGCTCCACTTCTCCTGCTCGCGGCCCTCACCGTCCTCCTGGCCGGCGCGGCGGTCCCGCTCTTTGTCCGGCGCGATATCGGACGCTCGGCCCTGGCAGATCTGGCGTCCCGCGACCGCCGGCCGGTGCCGGCGGGACAGATCATGGCCCGCGAGCGCCGCGATCTGTGGGTGCGGGGCGTCGGGCGGCAGGCGATGCGCCGGCAGAGTGGAATCGTCTTCTGGTGGATCGTGGCCCTCGCGCTCTACGCCGGCTACTTCGTGACGGTCGCCAGGAGCAGCGAGCACCAGTTCCAGCAGCTACTGGGCAACTCCTCGTTCGCCAAAGCCGTCTTCAGCGGCACGAATATCGGCACCAATGCCGGCTTCCTCTCCGCGCTGATCTTTAACTACCTGCAGCTGCTCGTGGCACTCTTCGCCGGTATTCTGGCCGCCCGCTGGAGTGCCGACCTCGACGCCGGACGGCTGGAGCTGGTGGTGTCCACTCCCGCGCCGCGATCGCGGGTGCTGCTGGCGCGTTACGCCGCGCCGGCTGCCGCGGCGTGCCTGGCGGCGGGCGCGGTCTGGCTGGCGATTGTCCTCACGGCCGGCATCAGCGGCTTTCCCGTCAATCCCGGCCACGTCGCTGCGGCGAGTGCCGGCCTCGTTCCCCTGGCCCTCATCACGGCCTCGCTGGTCGTCGCTCTCTCCGGGATCATCCCGCGGGCCGCCATTCTCGGGATCATGGCCGGCTTCCTGGCGGCGTCCTATCTCATCGCCGTCTTGCGGACCCTGCTCGGTCTACCCGGCTGGGTCGTGGATCTCTCGATCTTCCATCAGTACGGGACCCCGCTGCTGACCGGTCTGAACTGGATCAGCGTTGCCGGCCTGCTGGTGGCGGCAGCCATTCTGCTGGGACTCGGCGCCTGGCAATTCGCCGCCCGCGATCTCGACCGCGGAACGGCAGGGTCATAGGCGGAAGTCCGAGACCGGACCCGGGACCGCGATCAACCGCATACCACTCGAGCAGGGCCACGGCCACCCGGACCAGCGCCGCATTGTGGGGGGCCTGGGTCTCCATGGGGCAGCAGTTGAGCGCCACGTCCGGATGAATGGCCGGCAGGCGTTCCATGGGCCATGATAGGGGGCCGGCGGGACGCCGGTTCGAGTGGGCCGGTGAGAACGACCGTGCGGGGAAGGCGGAGGATGGTAGCGGCTGACGAGGAGACACAGACGAGAGAGCGTCCCGAGGACGTCTGGCGGCGATGCGAGCGATTTCTGGGAAGCCGGCCGCGCGGGAAACCGGCGGAGGTGCTGGCGGCCCTGGCCGGGGCGGCCGAGCAGGATGAGATCGGCGATCAGTACGGGTCCGGGGAGGTGGTCGCGGCCTTCGAGGCGGAGGTCGCCGCGATCCTGGGCAAGGAGGCGGCCGTCTTCATGCCCAGCGGGACCATGGCGCAGCAAATTGCCCTCCGCATCTGGAGCGAGCAGAAAGGGACGCGTACCGTCGCCTTTCATCCCATGACACATCTGGAGACGCACGAGGAGAAGGCGTACCAGATGCTGCACGGCCTCCACGCCATCCTGGTTGGAGATCGGAATCGACTCTTGACACGAGAGGATCTCGACGCGGTCGCCGAGCCGATCGCCGCTCTGCTTCTCGAGCTGCCACAACGCGATATCGGCGGACAGCTGCCGGCCTGGGACGATCTTATCGCGCAGGTCGACTGGGCGCACGAGCGCGGCGCCTTTGTGCACATGGACGGCGCCCGCCTCTGGGAGACGGCGCCGTTCTACCGGCGCTCGTATGCCGAGATCGCGGCGCCGTTCGACAGCGTCTACGTGTCGTTCTACAAGACGCTCGGCGCGCTGGCGGGCGCGATGCTGGCCGGTCCGAACGCCTTCATCAAGGAGGCGCGCGTCTGGCGGCGGCGGCACGGCGGCGATCTCTTCCAGTTCTATCCCTACGTCATCTCGGCGCGCACGCAGCTCCACACCCAGCTGGACCGCATTCCGGAGTTCGTCGAGCGGGCGCAGGCGCTGGGCGAGGTGCTTGCCGGCATCGAGGGGGTACGGGTCCAGCCCGATCCTCCGCAGACCAACATGATGCACGTCTTTCTCGCCGGAGAGCGGGAGCAGCTCCTGCAGCGCGCGCAGGAGATCGCGCACGAGGACCGGGTGCTCCTGTTCCGCCGGCTGACGCCGACCGACGTGCCCGGCTGGTGCATGGTCGAGCTGGCGATCAGCGACGACGCGCCGGGGCTGAGCGCGGACGAGGTACGAGCGTACATGACGCGCCTGCTGGCCTGATCCCGCCGCATGCGCGAACCGCCCGCCGACCTTCCGGCCGCCTCACTGCACGCACCGCTCCGCGATGAGTACGGCCTCGACGTCGCCGAGATCACCTATCTGCCACTGGGGCACGACACATCGGCCTGGGTCTATCGCGTGCGCACCCCCGCCGGCGGCGACTACTTCCTGAAGGCTCGGAAGCGCCCCGTCTCCGCCGCCGGCCTGCTGGTTCCGCGCGTCCTCCACGATCAGGGGATCGAGCACGTCATCGCCCCGCTTCCCACCGGCACCGGCTCGCTGTCGACCGGCCTGGCGGACTACACACTCGTCCTCTATCCCTTCGTGGAAGGGGTCAGCGGCAAAGCGGGGGCATGTCGGCGGCGCAGTGGGTCGAGTACGGCCAGATCCTGCGGCGGGTTCACGAGGCGGCCGTGCCGTCCGACTTCGCCGCGCTCATGCCGCGCGAAACGTTCGAGCCGCCCGGCGCCTCGGTGGTTCGCGATCTGGATGCCTACGTCGATCAAACCGTCTCCGTCCGTCCCGGGGAGGCGCGGCTCGCCGCCTTCTGGCGCGAGCACCGGCCGGCAATTCACCGGCTTCTCGCCACCGCGGAGCAACTGGCGCAGATGGTTGCGCGACAGGATCTGCCCTGCGTGCTCTGCCACGCCGATATCCATACCGCGAACGTGCTGGCCGGCGCCGACGGCCGGCTCTGGATTGTCGACTGGGATGAGACGGTACTGGCGCCGAAAGAACGGGACCTGATGTTCGTGGCCGGCCGCGGGATCAGCGATGCCCTGGTCGGGCCGGAGGACGAGGGGTTCTTTTTCCAGGGGTACGGCCCCACCGCTCTCGATCCGGCGGCCCTGGCTTACTACCGCTACGCCTGGGCGATCAGCGACATCAGCGCCAACGGCACCGATGTCGTCCTGCGTCCCGAACTGAGCACGGCCGCCCGGGAGACGGCGACCGACGACTTCATGAGTCTGTTCGGCCCCGGGGAAATCGTCGCCAGAGCTCTCGCCTCGGCATGACCAACGGGGCTTACAGACGCTACCGCGGCTGGAGGAGCCGAATCGTCGCCTGGTGCCAGGCAATCAGGATCGACAGCACCACACGGAGGCCCCAGCGCATGCGAGGGACGAGGCGGCCGACGGATGTCCTCACCCGCTTCCCGACAGTGAGCTGGGGAGCAACGGAACTTGACCAACCGCGATCCGCGCCGCTCATCGGCATCGGGCACCCCACCTGCCGCCTGCCTATCAGGTGGCACGCGGGGCTACCGAAGTGGACGCACGCGTAATCGGAATACAACCTTTCCTGCCCGACGCTTTGTCGAATCCCTCGACTCTCTCGCGACTAGTTCGGTGCCCCGCGCGTATGGGGCATGAAAGGGGTTAGTGGGCCGTTGTGGTGGCGCCCCGGAAGTTGCTCCAGTTCCTTTACAGCTCCGCCCGCGGACCAGTAGTCTTGCGGCAGCGGCCCTGTAGGAACGGACTCGCGGTCTCGGGGAAGGAGACGTCAGACGCCTGTAGTGACTGTATCGGATTCTCCCGTGATCCGGATCGGGCTGCGCTCAGGTGGCGGACTCACGCGCGCGTGCTCAACCTCGTCTGGATCGTTTGCGCTGCGACAGTGCTGCCGGTGGCTGCTTCACACTGAGGAGGTGGGGCTATGAGGTTCAGCGTGGGTCTATCATGCCTCGTTGCCCTCTCGATGGCCGGTACCCTTGTAGCCTCTGAGAGTTCCGCGCGCCCTGGCGATGGTTCTCCGGCTAGCCGCAAGCCCCCGTCCCTCGGGGCGGTACCACCCAACTGCCCGGCAAGCCCACCTCCAACAGTCTATGAACGGGAACTAGGCAGCGGCTTTGGCGGAGGGAAGGTGTGGTTCACGCTTGACATTCCCCTCCCGGAGAGGCAGAGGGGGATTGTGCACCTGGCGGCCGTCCAGCGCTTGGAGCCTTACGGCTGGCCCGTAAAGGTAGGCTGGGTCATCCAAAAGGGAGGTCCACGGCGGGTTACTGTGAGGATATGGAGTCTGCGCACCGGCAAGCTTGCCTGGTCAACGATCAACCGCAACCAGTCTGCGACGCGAGTGGGAACGCTACTGGTTGAGAAAGGTGACCCGACCAATCCCAACGGTTGGTGGGGGGAGACGGCGGCAGTCTACTTTCCGTCGGCTGGATGTTATGCTTTCTTCGCCCAGTGGAAGGGCGGCGCCTGGCTGATCCCGTACGCGGCTGGTCGCTGACGTCCCGTCGGGAGCCGGGCGCGACGCGAGTCCCCTCTCGTGAGGTGAGCCATCAGGCCCTGCTCCTGTGCAAAAAGCGCGTGTGGCCTGCCGCCGTGAACTCGGTCGCTATGCCTTCAACTCGCCTCCCCGCGTTCGGGCACGCCGTAGCGCAGCCCGTCGATGACGAGGCCGAGCATTTTCCCGACGCTGTCCCGCCACTCGGGGCCATCCGGGAGGTACCAGATCCCATTCATGACGCGCATGACGTCCCTGGGATCGACATCGGCTCGCCGCGTGGCCCTCGCCTGGCTGCTGGCCCAGCCCGGCATCACCAGCCCCATCGTCGGCGCCACCAAGCCGAACCATCTGGACGATGCCGTGGCGGCGGTTGACGTGCCGCTGACGCCGGAGGAAATAGACACCCTCAGCGAGCCCTATCAGCCGCAACCCGTTCGCGGCTTCCAGTAAGACGACCACCACGAAAGGAACCAATCCCGATGCATGACCCCACATTCATGTCGCAGGTGACGGCGGCACTCCACGAAGACCGCCTGCGCTCCTTGCAGCGAGATCAGAACCGGCGCCGCCTCGCGCCCCACGATCTCGTCCGCCAGGTTCTCCGCCTGGACCAGCAACCCCGCATAAAACGGGCGGCGTCATCAGGCGCCACGTGCGAGTGCGCGGTCGCTAGCCGGGGCTGACGCACGGCCCGGGCGGGCGAGCGCGTCCTCGGGGCCACTCGGCGAGACGGTTCCCGGCATCCTCCTGATTAGGTGCACAGGTGCGGGGCCCGTTAGGTGCCGGCGTCTCCCGGGATGCCGGACGAGGGAGGACCGAATCCGCCGCCGGGACCGCCGTCGACGACGGTGAACGAGCTGTCGAGATGGACC
>Ga0209810_1001047_pt1 | contig 47036 bp, 41 predicted proteins | sample Coa_R1_7_FD_187159 | JGI IMG/M metagenome (GOLD analysis project Ga0209810, IMG submission 187159) | Surface soil microbial communities from Centralia Pennsylvania, which are recovering from an underground coalmine fire - Coalmine... | ecosystem: Environmental > Terrestrial > Soil > Unclassified... | reverse complement strand
GCGGTGAGCCGGCGACAGCCCGCCAGCGGGCCCCGGGCTGCGACCGCCGGACACGGCCGGTGCGTTGTCCTGAGTGAGGCCGGTGAGAGCCGGGGGCTCGACCAGGCCGGCCTCGTGCTCCGAGCGGAGAATGATGAGGTTCGGTCGATGATCAACCTGCTGCTGGTGCTGGCCCTGGTCGCGTTCCTGCTCTGGCTGTTCTTCCACGTGGTGGGAGCGCTGGTCCACCTGCTCTGGCTCGTGATCGTGGTGGCGGTGGCCGTCTGGGCCGCTCACCACCTGCTGCGGCGGTTGCGAGCCTCCTGACCGCCTCAGCCGGTCCGCTCCACCAGGCCAGCGCCGATGACGTTCTCGTGGACCTGGGGCGTGCCAACGTAGCTGACGTGGCCCGCTCCCGTCAGGTCCACGTCGAGGCGGTCGGAGACCCGGAGCTGGCAGAGGCCGGCTCCGCTCAGGCTCACGGTCGCCTGCCGGCTGTCCAACCCCTCGCCCTGGTAGCGGCCGATCCCGATGATCGTGATCTCCTGCCGGGTGGCGGTGCCGGTGAGGGTCGCCCGAGCGGCACCGGAAAGGGTGATGGAGAGACGGGAGATCTGGAGGTCGGTCAGGCTGGCCTGCCCGCTGCCATCGATGTCGAGCGTGAAGTCGTCGGCCCGAAGCCCCGCCGCCCGGGCGCCGGCGGCGCCCGAGAGCCGCAGCCCTCTGAGCCTCGAGGCCGTCAGCTGGTACACGATGGGCCGCCGGGTGCTCAGGCTGGTCCCCGGGGCGGGCCCGATCTCCAGCTCGCCGTCTTGAACCTCGGAACGGATGTGGGGGAGGACCTCGGGTTCGGCCTCGACGCTGAGGGCGTCCGGGGCCCCGGGCGTGACCACGAGCTGGCCGACACCCGAGACGTGGACGCGGTCGAACCCACCGACTGGGCGCTGCTGGATCTGGACGCCGGTGTCGGCGGACGCCGCGGGGGTCGGGGTCGACAGGTTCCCGGTGGGACCACCGGTCCGACATCCGGCCGGTCCCGCGGGGCCGAGCGCGAACAGGAGGAGCGGGATCAGGATCGAGCGTCTCCAGGCCGGCATGGCGATCCTCCTGCGGGCCCCTCACCCCGGGGTCGATTCCTCCCGTGCCTCGCGTTCACCTGCCTGAACTCTCCACCGCCTGGCCTCCACGTCAGGCCCGCCCGGCCTCGGCCCCGAGAAGGGATACGATCGGGGGCCGCGATCGGTCGAGCGGCCGGTCCGGGCCGGCTCGGGGGCTACGGGATGGGCTCGTACAGCGCGCAGAGCATGCCGAAGTAGGTGGGCACGTCGTAGGCGAGCAGACGGCCCCGCCACCCCGGGCCGAGCGCGCCGTGGAGCATCAGGAGCTGCAACCAGCTGTCGGCCTTCGCTCGCTCCACCATGGCCGGATCGAGCAGCAGGAGCGCCCCCAGCCGGTCCTGTTCTACGAGGCGGACGACGAGCTGGTCGTATTCCCGGGAGGCAGGATGGAACCCGTAGGGGCCTCCGGGATCGTGCGCGTGACCCTGGTCGGCGCTGGCCACCAGGGCGACGGGATGGCCGTGGACGGCAGCGGCGCGGGCGATGGCGGCGCCGGCCCGCACGTGCTCCGAGGGTGGGAGTTCGGGGCTGGGGGAGACGATCACGACCTCGGGGGCGGGCTCGTCTCGGGCCAGGAACCAGAGCGGGACCAGGGTGCCCCAGTCCATGGGAAGGTCGGCGCCGGCCGCTTCGGCCTCGGGGTCCACGCCGACTCCGACCGCGGACACCCCCGCCAGCCGGAGCGTGGTCAGCATGGTGTCCGCCAGCCGGCGATCGATCGGACAGCGCAGTCGCACCCGGCGGTGGTTCTCCTCGATCTCGCCGGCGGCGGCAGAGGCCGTGGCCACGGCGATGGCCCCGGGGACGTGGACGTGGTGCGGTGTGACCACCACGATCGTCCGGGGAGCGGCGGCGGCGAAGCGGTGTCCCATCTCCTCCATGGCGACCCGGACGGCCTTTACCCGGTCGGTCAGGTCCGGAGGGCAGAGCTCGTCGATCACCATGCCTCCGTGAGGCGCGATGGCGGCGATCACGAGGCCGCCCCGCCCCTCCCGGGAGTCGCCACGCGCCTCGCGCGTCAGGCGCTGCACCATGCCGAGGAAGAGTATGACGGGCGCCGCCGCGCCGCTCGCGGCCACCGGCGCGATCGTGGTCTGGACGTCGATCCCGGACGGTGAGTACCCTGGGCGCGGGGTAGATTTGCCTGCATGCCGGTCACGCTGAAGGAACTGGCGGCGCGCGCCGGAGTCCATCCGTCGACGATCTCCCGGGTCGTCAACAGGGACCCCGGGCTGCGGATCGCGCCCGAGACGCGGGCTCGGATCGAGGCCCTGATCGCCGAGACGCGTTACCGGCCCAACGGCATCGCCCGCAGTCTGAAGCTCCGGCAGACCTTCGTGGTCGCGGTGATCATCCCCGACGTGACCAACCCTCTCTTCGCGGGCATCTTCCGCGGCGTCGAGGACGTGGCCCTGACCCGCGGTTACAACGTCATCCTCTGCAACACCGACAACCTCCACGAGCGCGAGGCCTCGCACCTGGAGTCGCTGCACGCTCGGCGCGTCGACGGCGTGATCCTGGCCAGCGCAACCCTCGCCGACCCCTCGGTGGCGCGGTTGCGACAGCTCCGCATCCCGTTCGTGCTCGTCAACCGCTACAGCGACACCCGACACGCCTTCGTGGGCTCCGACGACGTGGCCGGGGGGCGCCTCGCCACCGCGCACCTCTTGAGCCTCGGACATCGCCGCATCGCCCACCTGGCCGGCTCACAGAAGGTCAGCACCTCGCTGCTCCGCCGGCGCGGATACCTGGAGGCGCTGGAACAGGCCGGCGTCGAGCCCGATCCCGCTTTGATCGTCGACGGGGGGTTCACCGAGGACCTGGGGGCACGGGCCATGGAGCGGCTGCTGGCGCTGTCGAGGCCCCCGACCGCCGTCTTCGCGGTCAACGACATGGCCGCGGCCGGGGCCCAGGACGTCCTCGTCCGCCGTGGGTTGCGGATCCCCAAGGACGTTTCCATCGTGGGCTACAACGACGTCCCGCTGGTCTCCCGGTTGCACCCACCCCTGACCACGGTCCGGGTGCCGCCGGTGCGCTTCGGTCAGGCCTCGGCCGAGATCCTCTTCGAGCAGCTCGAGACCGGGACCGCGTCCTCACGGCGGGTGGTGTTCCAGCCCGAGCTGGTGATCCGAGCCTCGACCGGCCCGCCCGGGTAGGCGGGCCTCGTCCTCACCTGCGTCGCAGGCCCCGGTCGGGCCGTGCACAAACGTTTGTGTTACGGTGAGGACACCGTGAGAAGCGTGGGATTCGTGGGCTTGGGAACCATGGGCGGCCGGATCGCCCGCCGCTTGCTCTCCGTCGGCCACGAGGTCTACGGGTTCAACCGGACCCCGGAGAAGGCGCGTCCGCTGGTCGGAGAGGGTCTGCGCCTGTGCGGGACGCCCCGCGCCGTGGCGGAGCGGTCGGAGGTCGTCTTCTCGATGGTCACCGGCGACGAGGCCCTGCGCTCGGTGGGCGAGGGGCCCGACGGCATCCTGGCCGGCCTCCGACCCGGCCAGGTCTGGGTGGACATGACGACCGCCGGCCCGGAGGTGAGCCGGGAGCTGGCGCGGCGGGCGAGCGAGCGCGGCGGCTGCCTGCTGGACGCGCCCGTGTCGGGCAGCGTGACCACGCTGGAACAGGGCCAGCTCTCGATCATGGTGGGCGGCGACCGCGCCGCCTTCGAGCGGGTCGAGCCCCTGCTGCGCCAGATCGGGCGTCGCGTCACCCACGTGGGCGGCAACGGCGATGCGCTCCTGCTCAAGATCGCCATCAACCTGAGCCTCCCCGTCCAGATGCTGGCCTTCAGCGAGGGCGTCCTGCTCGCCGAGCGGTCGGGCATCCGCCGGGAGGTGGCCGTGCGGGCGATGCTCGACAGCGTGATCGCCTCGCCCATGCTCGGATACCGGGGCCCGTTCGTCCTCGAGCTACCCGAGGAGGCGTGGTTCGACGTCTCGATGATGCAGAAGGACGTCCTGCTCGCGCTCGAGACGGGCCGCAAGCTGGACGTACCCATGCCCGCCACCGCGCTCGCCAACGAGATGCTGACCGCGACCCGCGGCATGGGCTTCGGCCGCCGCGACTTCGCCGCCATCTTCCACGCCCTGGCCGCCATGGCCGGGGAGCGCCGGCCGGAGCCGGACGACGGGCGCGCCGTGGTCGAACCCGAGGCTCGGGCGAGGGGCCAGGGCGACCCCTAGCGGAGGCGACGGTGCCGGACCGCCTGGTTCAGATCGCGATCGACACCTGGTCGTCGCGGTACGTGCTGCGCGGCGTCGACCACGACGACCTCGCCCGCACCCTGGCCTCGGTGGAGACCTGGGATCGGTGGCACGATGCCTGGCGCGCCCTGGGCGATCGCCACGCGGAGCTGGCGCGGCGGGCCGAGGTGCGGGGGCATCGCCGAACCGCGGGTGAGGCCTACGTCCGGGCCTCGATCGCCTACCACTTCGCCCGCTATCTCTGGCACGTGGAAGCGGAGTACGAGGAGACCGGCCGGCTCTCGGTGCGGGCGATGCAGGACGCGCTGCGGCTGCTCGACCCCACCTGGGAGCGGATCGAGGTCCCCTACCGGGGCGGGGTGCTGGTCGGGAACCTCCGCCGCCCTCCGGACGTGGACCGGCCGCCCCTGGTCGTCCTGGTCCCCGGCCTCGACTCCACCAAGGAGGAGTTCTTCCACTGGGAGCGGTGCTACCTGGACCGGGGCATGGCCACCCTCTCCCTGGACGGCCCCGGCCAGGGCGAGGGCGCCGGCCTACCCATCGAGCCCGAATACGAGCGGCCGCTGGCGGCGGTGCTCGACCACCTGGCCGGGCGCACCGACCTCGACCTCGACCGGGTGGGGGCGGTGGGCGTCAGCCTGGGCGGCTACTCGGTGCCGCGGGCGATGGCCTTCGAGCCGCGCTTGAAGGCGGGTGAGGCACTGGCCGGGGTCTACGACGTGGCCGAGGTCTGGCCCCTGTGGTCGCCGCTGACGGTGCGCAAGTTCGTGAAGCACACCCGGACCGGGAGCGAGGAGGCGGCGCGAGCCTTCGCCGCGCGCATGACCCTGGAGGGGGTGGCGGAGCGGATCCGGAACCCGCTCCTGCTCGTGTTCGGGGACCGGGACACGATCGCCACCGTGGAGGGCCAGCGGCGACTGGCCCGGGAGTCGGGGGCGGAGCTCTGGCTGATCGAGGGTGGCAACCACGGCGTGACCAACCTCTCCTACCTCCACCTCGGCCCCGCCGCCGACTGGATGGCGGATCGACTCCGGGCGGCGGGCTGAGCGGCGCTGCAGAACCGGCCTCGGGGCCGGATGATCGGGGTATGGGCCTCGACCCCCCCATCTCGGACCGCGATCGCCTGCCCTGGACCCCCCGGCGGGTGCGGATCACCGCCGGCCTGATGGTGGCGCTGCTGGTGGCGGCCATGGACAGCTCGATCGTCGCCACCGCCCTGCCCACGATCGGCAAGGAGCTGGGCGGCTTCTCGCTCTACCCCTGGGTGATCGCCGGCTACCTGCTCACGGGCACGACCACCGTGCCCCTCTGGGGGCGCCTGGCCGATCTCCACGGCCGGCGCCGGGTGCTGCTGATCGGGATGGCGGTCTTCGTGCTCGGCTCGCTCCTCTGCGGGGCGGCGCCGGCCATGATCTGGCTGGTCCTCTTCCGGAGCCTGCAGGGGATCGGGGCCGGCTGCCTGCAGCCGGTGGCGCTGACCGTGGTCGGGGACCTCTTCCCGCTCCGGCAACGGGCCCGGCTCCAGGGCCTCTTCAGCTCGGTCTGGGCGGTGGCGGCCCTGGCCGGGCCCCTGCTGGGGGCGCTCTTCGTCTCCACCGCCGGCTGGCGCTGGATCTTCGAGGTCAACCTGCCCATCGGAGTGGTGGCGGCGGCCCTGCTCTGGCCCCACCGCGACCACCCCCGGGAGCGAATGGGCGATGGGGTCGACGTGCTCGGGGCGACGCTCCTGACCCTGGGGGTGGGAGCCCTGCTGGCCGGCCTCGGCGCCGGTGCCGGCGCCCATCCGCTCTGGCCGCTGGTGGGGGGCGGGATCGCGGCCTCGGTGGGCTTCGTGCTCGTGGAGCGGGGCTCCACCCACCCGACCGTCCCCCTCGACCTCCTGGGCGACCGCCTGATCGGTCCCGCCACCGCCGCCGCCATCCTGGCCGGCGCCCTGATGTTCGCCCAGAGCGCCTTCGTGCCCCTCTACGTCCAGGCCGTGCAGGGCGGTAGCGCCTTCGCCGCCGGCCTGGTCCTGACCCCGGCCTCCTTCGGCTGGACGGCGGGCGCGGTCGCCGCCGGCCGGGTGCTGCTGCGCGTCGGCTATCACCGGCTGGTGGTCGGCGGCGCCCTCTCCATGCTCGCCGGCAGCCTCCTGCTGGCCCTGGTCCCGGCGGCCGCCGGCCCGGTCTGGGTCGGCCTCGCCTCGGGGCTGGTGGGGCTGGGCATGGGCCAGCTGCAAACGCCCCTGCTGATCGTCCTCCAGGGGGCGGTGGGCTGGTCCCGGCGGGGCGCCGTCACCGCCCTCAACCAGTTCTCGCGCACCATCGGCGGCGCCGTCGGGGTCTCGCTGCTGGGCATGCTGCTCGACTGGCGGGTGCGGGCGGCGGCGCCGGCCCGCGGCCTCGATCCCGCCCTGCTCGCCAACCCGCTCCAGGTCGGGGGCCCGGTCGCGGCCCAGGCCCGGCCGCTGCTGGACCAGGGACTCCACCTGGTCTTCGCGGCCCTGGTCCTGGTCTCGGTGGCGACGCTGGCCGTGGCCCTGGGCATCCTGCGCCTCAACCGGGCCGGCGGCGCGATGCCGGAGGGCGGAAGCACGGACGGTTGAGGTATGGTCCGGGTTCCGTGATCGAGCGCATCGACAACGTGGCCGTGGCCGTGACCGACCTGGAGCGCGCCCTCGCCTTCTACCGAGCGCTGGGCTTCGAGGTCGAGGATCGCGAGGCGGAGACGCCCTCGGCGACCGTGGCCGTGGGCGGGGCGCGCCTCTGGCTCTTCCAGACCCGTTCCCGGGCGACCGTGGCCCGCGATCTCTCCCTGACCGGCAATCCGCCCGGCTTCGATCACGTGTCCCTCTGGGTGGGGGACGTCGACGCCGCCGTCGAGCGGCTGAAGGCGGCGGGGCTGAGCCTGGAGTCGGAGCCGGCCGACCAGCCCTGGGGGGCCAGGGCGACGAGCCTCCTCGACCCGGACGGGAACCGGATCTACCTGCTGGGGCGGCTGCGCGGCGGCTGAGCGTGGCCGAAGGCGTTCGGGCGCTGGCGAGGACGGCCCCCGAGCCCCTGCGCGCCCGGCCGGGGCGATGGCGGTCGAGGTGAGCTGGCAAGCCCTGCGGGCGAGTTGCCGGGCTCATCGAGAGAGCGCGGCCGCCTGCCCGAGGGCTCTCCCTCGAGCCGGCTCCTCCTCTTCTACGCGGTGGAGTGCGGGCTCAAGGCCGACCCCCTGAGGCGGCGGAAGCTGCGCCACAGTGGCGAGCTCCCAGCCGAGCTGCACCACCACGATCTACGGGCCCTGGCCAAGGAGCTGCGGCTCCCCGACTCGGGGCTCCGGGGGTGCCGGGCGCACGGTCGTGGCGGCCCGAGGCAGGATGACGGCGCGACGGTGGCGATCGACGACCTGCACCAAGCCTGGCGGTACGGCGCTCGTCTCGAGGCGGGGTGCGAGCAGGAGGTCGTGGCCGCGCTGCGACGGCTGTGCGAGCGCTGCGCGGAGATGCTGGGAAGGTGAGCGCACGGGACCTCCCTCCGCCGGAGCGGCTGTTCACCTGGGCCGACGTCGAGGAGCTGCTGGCGGCGCTCGCCGAGCGGGGACGCTGGCCGGGCTGGCTCTCTGGGGCCGACGCCTTCTGGGACGGCCTGGAGCTGTACGTCGACCCGGGCACGGTCGAATCCGAGGTGGTGGACTGGCTGGGGGCCACCTTTGGGGATCGGCTGGGCCGGGAGCCCCTGGCCGTCCTGCTCGAGGACCGGCCGGGGCGCGAACCTCGGCCCGGTCGGATGCTGCCGGTGTCGACCGTCGAGGAGCGTCCCCAGGTGCGGCGGGTGCCCCGGTTCCGGGAGCGTCGCACGGTCTCCGACCTCGCCCGTCCCCTCCCCCGACCCCGGACGGACACGTTCGCGGGCGACGTCCAGGTCGTGGCCCTCCACGCCTTCAAGGGGGGCGTCGGGCGGACGCTCCTCGCCGTGGCGCTGGCTGAGGCCCTGGCCGATCGTGGGGAACGGGTGCTGCTGGTCGACGCCGACCTGGAGGCTCCGGGCATCACCTGGATGCTGGAGGCCCAGGGGCAGCGACTGGAGTTCGCCTACGAGGACTTCCTGGCCCTGCTCCACGGCTCCGAGGAGGGTGCGACGGCGGAGGCGCTCGAACTGGGGGCGTGGCTGTTGCCCAACCAGATGCTCGACGGCATCGTGGTGATGCCGGCCACCCGGCGGGCGTCCGTCCTGCGTCCGCCCCGGATCGAGCCGGTGGACCTGCTCACCCCGCAGCGCTCGCCGTACTTCGTGACCGAGTCCCTGGCCCGGCTGGCGGTGGAGGTGGGGGCGCGGGTGGTGGTGGTCGATCTGAGGGCGGGCGCCAGCGAGCTGAGCGCGCCGGTCCTGCTCGATCCCCGGGTGCAGCGGGTGTTCGTCACCACCCTCAGCGGCCAGGTGCTGGAGGGAACCCTGCGGCTCGTGGAAGAGATCAGCCGGCGGGCGCCGTCCGCCCGGGAAACCGACCCCCCCAGCGTCGCCGTCCTGACCCAGTTCCAGGAGCTGCTCCACGAGGCGGCGGTACGGGACGCCGCCGCCCGGCTCCGCGACGTCCTGGCCGAGACGCTGCCGCCGGCCGCCAGCGTGGGTGAGGATCAGGTGGTGGACGCCGACCTGAGCGCACGACCGCTGCTGGTCCCTTTCTCCGATCACCTGCTCGTCCTGCCGGCCCGCTGGGACGAGACCGTATCGCTGGTTCGGCGCTCGAGGCTTGCCGGGTCCCTGGCCCTGGAGGAGCTGGTGGAGACCGTCCGGTCGGCGGTGCTTGAGGTCGAGAAGGTACCCGAGGCCGGGCGCCAGGCCGAGGTCGAGACCCTGCGCGACCGCCGCCGCCGGCTGGCCGAGCGGGCGGCCGACCTGGTGCTGGCCGAGACCACCACCGTCGGGAGCTTCCTGCCCACCACCTCGCTCCGCAACCTCCTGAGCGCACACCGCACCGAGCCCCCGATCGCGGTGGTGGTGGGGTCAAGGGGTCGGGCAAGACCTTCACCTTCCTCCAGATGATCTGGCGGGAGCGCTGGGCCGAGTTCGGCCGGGCCGTCGGCCTCCAGGAGGTGAGCCTGGAGGCCCGCTTCTGCCCGGTGCTCTGGTCGGCCAACCTGAGCGACGAGGTCCTGGAGCGGCTCCAGCGGTGGCGGGAGCGGCTCTCGACCGAGCTGAGCGGACCTCCGGCCACGGGGCTGGAGATCCGGGACCTGATCAAGGAGCAGCTGGGCCGGGGGGAGCTCACCGACCGCACCTGGCGCCAGATCTGGCTTCAGGCCCTGGCCCGTGCCGCCGGCCTCGAGGTCGGTTCGGACGAGGTGGAGCAGCGACTAACGGAGCTAGCTCGCACCCAGAGCCTGGTCTTCTTGGTCGACGGCCTGGAGGACCTGTTCCAGGACTTCGACACCAGCCGGACCCAGCAGCAGGCGCTCCGGGTCCTGCTCACCGACTGCCTGGACTGGCTGCGCGGCCTGCGCGGCCGCCCGCTCGGGCTGCTGGTCTTCGTCCGGCGCGACCTGGTGCACGCCGCCATCCGGCAGAACGTGGCCCAGTTCCTGAATCGTTACGGGGCCTACGAGCTGCGCTGGAACCCGGAGGAGGCGCTGAGACTGGCCCTCTGGGTCTGCCACCAGGCAGAGGCCATCCCCGAGCTGGACCGAGAAGAAGTGGTGGAAGCAGACTCGGAGCGACTGGCTCCCTACCTGGAGGCGCTGTGGGGGATCAAGATGGGAGGTCCGGGGTCGCGCGAGGCCCGCTCCACCCCCTGGGTGCTGGCCGCGCTCTCCGACTTCAACCAGGAGATCCAGGCCCGGGACGTGGTCTCCTTCCTGGCGGAGGCGGCCAGGCTCTCGGTCGACGACGAGCGCTGGTCGGACCGGTTGCTGGTCCCATCTGCCATGCGCCGGGCCCTGACCGCGTGCAGTCGGGCCAAGATCCAGGCCGTGGAGGCCGAGAACCCGGTGGTGGGGAGGCTCTTGACCCGCCTGCGCGGGCTCCCCGCCGAGCGTCGAAAGATCCCCTTCCTGGCCGAGACGGTGGAGTTGAGGCGGGAGGAGCTCGACATCCTGGCCGAGAACGGGGTGGTGTACAAAGACGACGAAGATCAGTACTGGATCCCGGAGATCTTCCGCCACGGGCTCGACTTCCGGGTCACGGGCCGCCCCCGCATCTTGGCCATCGCCCGCCAGGTGCGGGGGCGCGGCGACCGGGGCTGAACGGTGTCGGCCGCTGACCTTCGCCCCCCGCTGCCGTACGACGGGCGTGGTCGCTCAGGGCCGCCGGGCGACGAGGCGCAGGCTTCGCGGAACCGGCTCGCCGCTCCAGGCCGAGGGTGGTCAACGGCCACGGGTGCGACGGCCGTTACGTGTGGATCGAGAACCCCGGTGGCTTCGTCGCCTGCGGTCAGCGCAAGTGGGCGGCGTGGCGACACCCTTCTGGCTCACGCTCTGGGGCCCCTCCTGGAGGTCCTACCAGGAGGTGCGAAGCCTTCTGATGGATCTCGAGGGAAGGTCGCCGCCAGAGCTGTTCGCGGACGAGAGGGGAACCTTCGGGGGAGGTGTCTCGGTGCCGCTCATTCCCCTCCTGAACGCTGAAGCCTCGGCTCTCGTCCTGGAGCTGGCGACCCAGGGACGACCCTGGCCGAGAGGCTGAGGGGGCTGGGGGCAAGCCAGGAGGCGGCTCCGGACGAGGTGGTGGAGGGGGATGCCGGCCCGTTGGCATAGGACCGCCGGTGGAGCTGGCCCGGGCCAGCACCGTCAACTGGCGTCCGGTGGCGAGCCTCCTCGGCCCGGACGGGAACCGGATCCACCCGCTGGAGCGGTTGCGCGGAGGCTGAGCGTGGCCGGGCACGGCGTCGTCCTGGAGGCTGATGCCGTCGCCGGCTCCTTATCGCCACGATCTCGCTCCGCCCGCCGACGCCGCAGCCCGGATCGGGCCGCAGTCGAGGTCAGGTAGACCTCCGCCAGCTCGTCGATCGACCAGCCCCGCAGCTTCAGGTTCGGCCGCCTGGGGGGCCGTCCTGCCCCGCCATCTCCTCACTCCCCTGCTCGCCACGATTGGACCATCGAGCCGCCACCCACGGACCACCACCGGACATGTCGGGAGGCTCAGCGACCTGGTCCGATCGCGTCATACGCGCGTTCGTGCCTCAGCACGTGAACCCGCGACCGCCTCCGTCACACCCAGAGCGGCGATCGACGATGGCGAACGCCAGCCGCTCCAGATCATCGGCGGTATGACCCCACCGGTCGTGCAATCGATCTCGCCAAGGGGTCGGGATCTCGCTACGACCCCAGCGCGCTCCCAGCAACGCACCCGCCACACAGGCCACGGTGTCGGTGTCGTCCCCGATCTCGACCGCGGCTCGCAGCGAGGCGGCCAGGCGCGAGCCGGGTGTCTGGAGCGCAGCGGCCAGCGCGGCCTGCAGGCAGGCCACGGTGTGACCATTCGGTCGGAAGCTCCTCGCAGGCCGCTCGCGAGTCTCGGCCAACCATCGCCCCCACCGGCGCCGAGCGCCGATCGGCAGTTGCTCGAGCGCGTCCCAGGCGCCATCGATCCGATCCTCCCGAATGGCCCGGTCGATGGCGATGCACCAGATGACACACGATTCGGCCGCCAGCTCATCAGGATGCGTCAGCCGGGCGACCCCGACCGCCGCCTCCGCCATGGCCGGGTCGTCGCCGAGGTGAGCGAGGGCGACCGGGGCCGTCCGCATCAAGGCGCCGTTGCTGGCCGACCGCGACGCCCGTCGAGGCAGCGCCACCGCGGCCCGTCGCAGGTCCGCTCCGCTCCTGGCTCGCGAGAGGGCCCGGCGAGTGGTCGCTCCGATCCCCGGGGCGCCGGCCCGGTACCAGTCGAGGAACCGGTCACCGATCCGGTCCAGTGCCTCATCCCGACGGAGATCGATCCCGGTCGCGGCGACCTCGGCCACCGCCAGCGTCAGGGCGGTATCGTCCGTCCACTCGCCCGGCTCGAGATCTCTCGGTCCGCCGCCGGCCAGGTCGGCCCATCCGGGAGGCGGCAGACCTCCCTCGAAGGGAGCCCCCAGCGCATCTCCGGCCGCCGCCGCGACCAGTGTGCCGGCACCTCGTTCACGGAGATGGCCGCAGCCCATTCTCGCTTCCAGAGATCAGCGTGCCTCCGCCAGGACCTCGTCCAATTGCCGTACCGCGGGCTCGTGCGACCACCGCGCGAGCTGCCGCTGCCGCACCCCGACCGCGCGCTGCACGAACTCGAAAGCATGCGCCTCCGCCGCCAGGGATACGGACTCGATCAGCGACTCGCTGGCAGCGTCCACCGCTCCGGCCTGGGCATGGGCAGCACCGAGATCCGCCAGCAGGAGCGAGCGATCCGGAGCGGAGGGGGCGCCTCGAAGAGCGCCCTCGAGAAGGTGGACTGCCTCGCTCCCACAGCCGAGGAGGATGGCGCAGCTGCCTCGGTAACCATCGAGTCGGATGCTGCCCCAGTGGCCAAGTCGATCATCGACGCATGCGACGGGCGCAGCTCGCAAGCGCTCGGCACGCTCGAGATCCTCTCGGGACTCTCGCTCACGGCCACGAACCGCGTGCTCCTCGGCTCGGCGAGCCAGCATCCTGACGCGAACCGCGAGCGAACGTGGTTGGAGCGAATCCGTAGCGTTCAGCAGATCCATCGCGGCCGGCCAGGAACATGCGAGACCGGTCGAGACCCCTGAATAAAGGGAACTCTGCGCCACCAGGGTGAAGGCCTCGAGATCTCGATCTCCAGCCCCCCGTGCCAAATCCAGAGCTTGCCGCCAGCAGGCACGAGCGTCGCCGCGATTCTCCATTCTGAACGCGATCCATCCTGTCAGCAACGCAAGCTCCGATCGAAGCCGCGGTCGCTCCACAGCTGGAAATGGGAAGACTCCTCCGGGAGAGCTCGTGAGAACGCCTGAGATGTAGTCCACCATCGGTAGTAAGAGTTGTGGAGAGGTTGTGCGCCAACATTCGGCCAATATGGCGACCAGTTTCTCCCAGACAGCAGCCGAACCTCCTGGGCTCGAAGCCTCGACCGACGACCCGAGCTGACCCAGGGAACCGAAGAGCATGGATATGCCTGCAACGCCGAAGGCCCGCAGAAATGAGCGTCGCCTCACCCCATGCTCGAAAGCAACCGGACCATCGCCATCGATATCTGGGTATCCACCGTCGTGCCCATGCCAATGCGAGTGGTCAGGTTCGACCAGGCCGAGCTCGTCGGCCGGGAGGTCGAACAGCTTGCACAGCAGCCGCACGTACCGCGGCCGCGGGGAGCGCACCCCACGCTCCCAGCGGCTCACCATGCTGCCGTTCACCCCGGGGAGCGGCTCTCCCAGCCGTCCCGCCAGCCGGCACAGCTCGTCCGCCAGCTCGTCGATCGACCAGCCCCGCAGCCGCCGCTGGCGCCGCAGCTTCAGGTTCGGCCGCCTGGGGGGCCGTCCTTCCCCCGCCATCTCCTCACCCCCCTGCTCACCTGCTTGATCGGACCATCGAGCGGCCACCCACGGACCACCACCGGATGTGTCGGGAGGCTCAGCGTACCTGGTCCGATCGCGTCATGCACACGCTCGTGCGTCAGCACGCCAATCGGCGGCCGCCCGCGGTGCGCGGGCTCCGGGCGACCGCTCCCCGCCTCGGCCGGGAGTGCCCCTGGTGAGGGCGAACGGGAGCCTGGACCGGGCCATGCGCCGGGCGCTCGAGGATGGCGCCAAGCAGCTTCGCCTCCAGGGCCAGCTCGAGGGCTGGCCACGCGACCGCGTGGTCGACGAGATCCTGCGCCAACTGCCCGAGATCACCCCCCTGGAGGCCCACCGCTTCGCCGCCGGCTGGACCCGCCAGGAGCTCTCCCGGGCCCTGGACGCGCTCTACGAGGCCGACGGCCTCATGCCCCCAGGGATCAGCGTCAGCGAGATCTGCCGCTGGGAGCACGGCCAGTGCCTGCCCAACGCCGAGCGGCAGGAGTACCTGACGCGTCTCTACCGCACGCGTCCCGACCGGCTGGGCTTCGGGCGGGACTACAGTTCCCACGAGCCCGAGACCGCCGACCCCGGCCCCCGGCACGGCGTCGTGGCGGCGAGCGCGCCGTCGCCGGAGCGTCTCGTGGGCATCTCGGCGGGAGTGGGGGATCGCATCGTCTCGATACGATGGGCGGACGGCAACCGGGGAGGTGTCGAGCTGGTGGTGGAGGTCGAGGACGGCGACGGCGACGGCCGGGCCGTGCTCAGGCTCGCCGGATGGCCGGCCCGCGACGGACATGGCCAGCACCATCCGGCTCCATCCCGGCGCCCGCAGCTCCGGCCCCGCCACTGTCGAGATGGGCGAGCGCGTCTGCCTGTGGAGCCCTCATGGGATCATTCCTCCACCGCGGGCCGGCAAGATCGCACCACTCCCGATGCGTGATCACTGGTGAGGGCCTGGATGGCGGCCGGGTCGGTGGGCCTACGCCTTCCACATCGCCTTGACCTGGGCGCCGAGGTTCCCGGTGAGCTGGGCTTCCAGACCCAGCGCGCACAGGGAACGCTGGGCTCGCAGGAGGGTGGCGTCGCCCCGCCGGGCCGGGGAGGCGAAGCCGCGCCGCGCACTGGGCTAGTGGTCGCTCCCCCTTTCCAGGAGCACGTCCGGTACCGCCCAGCGGTGCTCCGAGTCGGGCCGGTCGAGCCAGAGGGTGTGCTCTCCCGCCGGGGTCACGGTCAGCCCGAAGCGCTCGCGGTTGGGCGCCCCCAGCCGGCACCACCGCTCGAAGAGCGACTCGACCAGGTCCCACAGGCGCCGCGGCCCGGCCTGCTGCACGATCCTGCTCCCGGCCGGGAAGCGCGCCCAGGAGTCGTCCTCCAGCGACCACAGGTACCGATCGCCGGCGTGCTCGAAGACCTTTGGAGCGGGGGAGACGAGGGCCCGGACCAGGACCTGGAACGACCGCTCCGCGCTCCCGCCGGCGTCGAGCACGGAGAGGGGGTAGGCGGACTCGCGATCCGCGGTCGCCTGCGCGAAGGCCGTTGCGATCCGCTCGGAGTCGGTGCCCGGCCAGGGCTGGATGGGCATGAAGCGGTAGGACTCCCGATCGTAGTGGCCGCTGGCCGTCTCGTCCTCGCGCCGCTCCAGGGCCACGCAGCCCTCCGGCACCACGCTCACGATCCTGCCTCCCGGACGGACCTGCTCCAGCCAGGCGGTCGGGATGGGCCAGGCCATCCCGGTGCAGATGATCCGGTCGTAGGGCGCCCGCTCCGGGTACCCGCCCACCCCGTCGGCGATGGCCAGGTGGGGGTGGTAGCCCAGCTCGGCCAGGCGTCCCCGCGCCTCCTCCACCAGGTCGGCCTGGATGTCGATGCTGGTCACCTGCTCCGAGCCCAGGCGCTCGCAGAGGAGAGCGGCGTTGTAGCCGGTCCCGGTGCCGATCTCCAGGACGGTGTCCCCATCCCTCACCTCCAGCAGCTTCAGCATCCGGGCCATCAGCGAGGGCATGGAGGAGGAGCTGGTGAAGTAGCCGCGCTCGTCGACCCGGGTGATGGCGGGGAGGTCGCGGTAGGCGTACTCGATCCAGGCCGCCTCCGAGTCGGGCCGGGTGGCGTCGATCTCCTCCAGCAGCCGTCCCTGCACGTAAGGACGAAAGCGGGGAATGAGCCGGTGTCGGGGCACCACCTCGAAGCAGCGACGCCAGGCGGGCGAGCGCAGCGCCCCCAGGTCCTCCAGGTGCCGCGCCAGGTGGTGGCGCAGCTCGCGTTCCCGGCTCATCTCCCCTTCGGACCTCACCGTCCGTCCGGGCTGGGATCGCCAGCCGGGCGTGAGCCGAGGCCAGTGTTCTCAGAACCGCCAGCGCCACCGGGACCGCGGCTCCTCCAGCCAGACCTCATGCTCGCCCGCCGCCGTGACAGTGAGGCCGTACGCGTCCAGGCCGGGGCGGCCGAGAGCCGACCAGTGCTCTACCGCGCCCAGGTAGACCTCCCAGAGCCGCCGGGGACCCGCCTGGAGGAGGAGATGACCGGTTCGGTCGGGCACCAGACGGGCCCAGGAACCGTCTTGCAGCCCCGCCAGCGCCCGCTCCCAGCCTTCCCCCTTCCTCTCCACCCAGGCCAGCTCGAGGTCGTCCACCTCCATGCGCGCGAACAGGTCGGCGGCTGCGCACCTCCGCCAATCCAGCAACCACTCCGGCGGCTCGACCCGCCGTACCTTCGGCGGCCGGGTGGTGGCCTGGAAGGACATGGACCGGTCGACGGCCGGGGAGCGCAGCCACATGAAGCTCACCCCCTCCCGGTGGAAGCGACCGACCAGGGAGCCATCCGACCTCCGCCGCAGCGCGACCAGCGGACCTCGCCCGATGCGTCCCCCGCCCAGAGGGGTCACGATCAGCCCTTCGGGGCTGAGCTGCTCCAGCCATGCCCGCGGCAGACGGGGCACGGCGCAGGTGGCGATGATCCGGTCGTACGGCGCTCGGGGAGGATACCCGCCCGCGCCGTCCGCGGCCACCACGGTGGGGGCGTACCCCGCCCTCCGCAGCCGCTCCTCGGCCAGCTTCGCCAGGCCGGGGTCGACCTCCACGCTGGTGACCGAGCTCGAGCCCAGGCGCTCGCAGAGGAGAGCGGTGTTGTAGCCGGTCCCGGTGCCGATCTCCAGGACCGAGACGCCGTCCTCGACCTCGAGCAACTCGAGGAAGCGGGCCATGAGCAGGGGCATGGTGCTGCTGCTCGCCGGCAGCCCCTCCTCGTCGAGCGACGTGACCAGGACGGCATCGGGCGAGTAGACGAGCTCCCACCAAACCTCCGGGGTCTCCTCCCGGCGGACCAGGCGCCATTCGCCCGAGTTCTCGTCGGAGAGGTAGAAGTCGTCGACGAACCGATCCCGCCTCACCCGACGGAAGGCGCGCCGCCAGGGCTCGGAGAGCGGCTCCAGCTCGCCCAGCCTCCGCACCATCCGTTCCAGCAGCCCATCGACCCGCATCACGCCCCCTCGTCACCTCTGGTCCCCGTCGGGCGGGCATGGCTTCCGAAAGTAGGGCGGGCAGAGTGGGCCGTAATCCGGTGGGCACTTGCTTCCCCCCGGGGTGGGTGCGATAGGGCCGACCACCGGCCGACGCCGGAGCCTGGACCGGACCGCGGTCGAGGCCGAGTAGATATCAGCCAGCGAGGACTCGCGCACGTTGCCCAGCCGCAGCCAGCGGCTGAACACGCAGGGCCACACCTCGCCCTCGGGGGAGATGGCCAGCTTGCCCTCTCCACAGTGCCCACAGAGCTGGTCGAGGTCGGAGACGGTGGTCCCGGCCCCGCGCCCGACCCGTCGCACCCGGCCGCACCTCTGCCACCCCCAGCCCCCTCAGCTCCGCCACCGCCCCCGCCACGTCCTGGCCCGGCAGCACCTCCACCACCCCCGCCCGCACCGGGATCCCCCGCCGCAGCGCCTCCCTCAGGTTCCTCAGCGTCCGCTGGTGGCTCCCTCGCCGGCCGGTGATGGCCTCGTGCTCCGGTGGCCTGGGCGAGTAGTACGAGGTGGCCAGCCGCACCCCGGGCCGCTCCAGCACCTCCCAGAGCCGAGGGGCGATCCCGACCAGGTTACTGTAGACCTCGACCGCCATCCCTCCCGCCAGGGCCCGCTCGACCAGGGCCGGCAGGCCGGGGTGCAGGGTCGGCTCTCCCCCGATGAGCTGGACCGTGCCCACCCCCAGGGTCGCCGCCTGGTCGATCACCCGGCACCAGTCGCGCTCGGTCATGGTGCCGGGTGAGGCCTTCGGGCCGCTGGCGGCGTAGCAGTGCACACACTCCAGCTGACACCGGCCCGTGATCTCCAGCCAGATCAGGTTCAGGGGTGTGTCTCCTCCTCCCATGGGTCCACTCATGGCGGCATTCTAGGTTCCGGTGTCCCGCTTCACAACCGTCTCGATCGAAGTTGCATTCGGTGCAAATCGTGTTGTTATCGGTGCAAATAGGGATTGACTCATCCGGTCGAGAGTTGATTGCGTCCGGTGACGATAGGTCCGCGGCAGACGCTCAGCCGACGAGCTTCCGTGACCACCTTCGGGCCGGGCGGGCGCAGGCGCACCGCACCGGCCAGGAGGTGAGGCGGCTCCCGGCCCCGGGCGGCCCTCGCCTCCGGGGCCGTCGTCAGGGCCGGCGCCGGGCGATGAGGCGCAGGCCCAGCGGGACCAGCTCGCCCCGCTCCAGCCGGGCCCGCTCCGCCGCCAGGAGCCGCCGCGTCACCGCCGCGCCCCGCTCCGAGGGCTCCAGCCACTGGCCCAGGTGCCGGTAGAGGTAGGGGCAGGGCTCGACCCCCACCACCTCGAACCGCTCCTCCACCAGGGCCAGCATCTCGGCTCCGCCGGGCAGGCCCCGCTCCGTGCCGTAGCGGGCCCGCCAGCGCTGGAGGGGATCGGCCCCGGCTGGCGCCTCTTCGTCGTCGGCCGGAGGGCGCAGCACCCCGGCCGCGGCCAGGATCGCCTCCAGGTCGAAGGCGAGGGCGGCGGTGGCGGCGTCGGCGCGCTCGCGGGCGAACTCCTCGACCACGACCAGTCCCCCCGGGGCCAGGAGCCGCTCCGTTCTGGCCAGGGCCGATCGCAGGTCGCCGAGGTGGTGGAGCGAGCGTACGAAGAGCACGACGTCGTAGGGACCGCCCTCGTGCTCGAGCAGGCCGACCGGGAGCGCGGCCACCCCCGCCGCCCTGGCCGCGGCCACCGCCTCCGGGTCGGGGTCGACCATGGTCACGGCGTGGCCCCGGGCCTGGAGGGCGGCGGCCAGCTCGCCCCGTCCGCCGCCGACCTCGAGCAGCCGGAGCGGGGCCGCCCCCAGGGCCCGGAGCACGAAGTCGAGGGTCTCCGCGACCGCGACCTCGGCCGGCGTCACCTGCTCCCCCGGGACCCCCATGCCGGGATCGTCCCGCCGAACACGATCGCCGTCAACCGAGGCGTCGGGCCAGCTCGGCCAGGTCCGGCACCACCAGCTCGGGCTCCCCGCCGATCCCCTCCCGGGGCGCTCCGGAGCGGTTCACCCAGGCCACCCGGAGGCCGGCGGCGGCGGCCCCGGCCGCGTCCCAGCCGTTGGCGGAGACGAAGAGCAGGCGCTCGGGGGCGAGCCCCAGGCGGCCCGGGGCCAGCCGGTAGACGGCCGGCGCCGGCTTGAAGACCCGGACCTCGTGGGCGCTCATCACCTGCTGGAAACGATCCCGGACCCCGGCCGCCTCCAGCAGCGCCTCCAGCGACTCCGGGTGGCCGTTGCTGAGCACCGCCAGGCGCCGCCGCCCGCCGATGACGTCCAGCGCCGCCCGTGCTTCGGGATAGAGCGGCAGCCGGAGCTGGGCCTCCATCACCTGCTCGACGCTCGCGTCCCGGACCCGGTGCCGGGCCAGGGCGTGCTCCGCCGCCGCCCGGGTCAGGTCGCGGAAGTCGCGGTAGGTGCCCATCAGGCTCACCAGCCAGCTGTACTGGAGCTGCTTCTCGCGCAGGGTGGCCACCGCCTCGGCCGGCAGGCCGGGGATGCGGTTGACGTCGAACAGCGTGCCGTAGGCGTCGAAGACCACGGCCTCGATGCCGGTCATGGGGAATCCTCCTATGTCAAGCGAGCGAGGCTACCGCGGGTGGGCCCGGGTGGCACGCCGGGCCCGTCCCTCACCAGAAGCGGCGCACGAGCAGCACGACGACCATCTCCAGCAGCAGCGTCCCCATGGCCAGGACCAGGAGCCAGACGGCGGCCGCCGGCGATCCGGGACGCCGGTCGCCGGCCGCCCTTCGGCTCGCCGCCCCCACCGGGGATGAACTCGGGCTCGGGGAGGCGAGGGTGAGCGGAGAGGGAGCGGCCCCGGGCGAGGCGGAGGGAGAGGGAGACGGGGACGGCGAAGGCGAGGGGGATGGGGAAGGAGATGGAGATGGGGGCGGAGCGGGGGGTGAGGGCGTGGGGAGCGGGGTCGTCGGCGGACTCGGGGGCGCCACCACGATCAGGGTGCCACAGTCGTGACGGGGGCCTCCGGTGGCGCAGATCTGGTGTTCGCCGGCGCCATCGCGGCCGGCTGGCGGCTGCGCGGCGATCGACGCCCGACAGCTGCGGTTGGCGAGGCGAGCCGGCACCCCGGTCGCCCAGGCGCCTCCGTCCCAGCTGAAGTCCACCGAGTAGGGGCAGGAGACGAAGATGAAGCTCTGGACGGGGTAGGTGAAGGTGGCCTCGACCGGCTCGCCCGGTGGCGCCGAGGAGGGGATGGTGAGCCCGGACCCATCCGCCCCGGCCGCCGCGCCCGGGCTCGGGGCGATCCACACCGCGGCGGCGATCACGAGCCCGATCGCCGCCCGGCCCGCCCTGCCCGGCGGGCACGACCTGGAGCGCACCTGGAGGCTCGGCCGGCGGCCCTTTAGATCGGACGCGTGCGCAGGATGAGCGGCCAGGGATCGGCCATCTCGCCCACCGGCACCTCGATCAGCACCGGCTCCTCCACCTCCTGGGCCTGGTGCAGGGCCGCGGTCAACCGGTCGGGATCGGCAGCTCCGAGCGCCCGCACGCCGAACGATTCCGCCAGCCGCCGGAGGTCGGGGTTGTGGAGCTCGCTGGCGATCACGCGCCCGAACCGCTGGCGCTGGATGCGGCGGACGTTGCCGTAGGCGCCGTCGTTGAACACCACCACGATCACCGGCAGCCGATGCTGGACCGCCGTGGCCAGCTCCTGGACGTTGAAGAGGAGACCGCCGTCCCCGACGATGATCACCACCCGGCGCCCAGGGGCCGCCACCTGAGCGCCCAGGCCCACCGGCAGCTCGAACCCCAGGGTGCCCTGGTAGCCGGAGGTGAGCCAGGTCCTCGGCTGGTAGACGGGGAAGCCGATCCGGGCCCAGTAGCCGACCTGCGTCATCCCGTCCACCACCACCGCGTCGTCGGGCAGGGCGGCCCGGATGGCGCGGGCGAAGGCGGCCTGCGGTTGCAGCTGCTCCAGCGCCTCGCCAACCCGCTCCCGGAGCCGGTCGAGGTTCCGCCAGGAGACGGCACCGCGGCCCGGGAGCAGGTCCACCAGGAGCTCCAGCGCCCGCCTGACGTCTGCTTCGACGGCGACCTCGGCCCGGGGGCCGCGCGCCAGCTCCTCGGGGTCGACCTCGACCCGGATCAGCCGCTGCCCCTCTCGCAGCCGCCAGCGGGCGCCTTCGGGGGTGGCGAAGCGGGTGCCGAGGGCCAGGATCACGTCCGCCTCCCGGATCAGGTTGGGGATCGCCGGCGGCTCGAAGGCCAGCGGATGCCGGGCCGACAGCGCCCCCTTGCCGTTACCGGTGAGCGCCACCGGGGCGGCGAGGCGCTCGGCCAGCTGGCGTAGCTCCTCCCAGGCCCCGGCGGCCAGGACCCCGCCCCCGGCCACGATCAGTGGGCGTTGGGCCCGGTGCAGCCAGGCCGCCGCTTGCTCCAGGGCGTCCCCGTCCGGGGGACGGCTCTCGGCGACGCCCACCGGGAGGCCGGTGATCGGCTCGCAGGTCGCCTCCAGGACGTCCCAGGGCACCTCCACCGCCGCCGGGCCGGGCCGTCCCGAGCACGCACGCCGGGCCGCCTCGGCGATCAGGGCCGGAATCTCCTGCGGGCGCCGGGCACGCCCGGCCCAGCGGGTGAGGCCGCGCAGGATCTGGAGCTGGTCCGGGAGCTCGTGGAGCAGGCCGAGGCCGGAGCCGATCTCGGCCGAGAGCACCTGCCCGGCCACGCAGAGCACGGGCGAGTTGCAGGCGTAGGCCGTGGCCAGCCCGGTGGCGGCGTTGAGCACGCCCGGGCCGGGCACCACCAGACAGACCGCGAGGCGTCCGGCCACGCGCGCGTAGCCGTCGGCCATGTAGGAGGTCGCCTGCTCGTGTCGCGTGTGGTAGACGCGAATCGTCTCGCAGCGGGCCAGCGCGTCGAAGGCGGCGTCGAGCTGGACGCCCGGCAGCCCGAAGACGTCGCCCACGCCCTGGGCCTGCAGGGCCGCCACCAGCAGGTCGCCTCCGGTCACGGAAACGCTCTCGGGATCGATCATCCGGCGACCCATTGTCGGCCCTCGGAGCTCGTCCTTGCCGGCCCGCGGGCCTGACGGGTGGCAGGGGTCTTGCCCGTAATGGGCGGGCCTCCGGCCGGGGCGGAGGGCGGCGACGAAGGAGGAGTGGCCTCGTGAGGATCTCGTCCAACCCATTCACGGGGCGGTCACTCGTTTGCACCAGCCCGGGATCGACGATCGAGGCCGACTCCTGGCCCTCTTTCGCGGCCCCCTTCGCTTCCCCTCCGCCTGGCCATGGTCCCGATGTCCTCCAGGCCTACCCGGCCTCCGCCATCGCCGAGCTGCACCCGGATGCGATCCCAACTCCCGCCGCCGTCGAGCTGGCCGGCGGGCACCGGTTCCACCTGGTCACCACCCGGCCCACCGGCGCCGGCTTCCCTGGGCTCCTGGAGCGGGTGGTGGCGACCTATCCCTGCCGGCCATCGCCGTCCTCCTCGACAACGTGCCACCGCTGCCGGGCAGTCAGTCGGTGAGGCGGACCTGGGGGGGCGCTGAAGCGCTACCTGGCCAGCACCCCGACGGAGACCAGGGCGGGTCGGGTCCATGCCTTCGTCCGGGAGCGCAGCGAGGAGCAGCTGCTGCGCTGGGCCTCACCCTTCCGGTCGCCCTGGTTGCCCGGCGTTACGCGCAGAGCGTTCGGGATGCCGGTGAGGGAAATCACCGATGGAGCGCCGAGGGAACCACCGATGAGAAGATGCTTGCGACCGACCCTGTCGTGCGTGCATGGTGGGGGAAGCGACCGCACCCGCGAGGATCGTGATCAGGAGGCGCCATGGCCGGCCACCGGAGTCCACTGCTCGACGCCCATCGCTTCTTCCGGCAAGGGCCGATCTCGGCCGAGGGATGGAGCCAGCGGGTGGGCGAGGATCGGGAGTGGGAGTCCTTCTACCGCGACCGCTGGCAGCACGACAAGGTGGTCCGCTCCACCCACGGGGTCAACTGCACCGGCTCCTGCTCCTGGAACGTCTACGTCAAGGACGGCATCATCACCTGGGAGTCGCAGGCGGTCGACTACCCTCTGGTGGGTCCGGACATGCCCGAGTACGAGCCCCGGGGCTGCCCCCGGGGGGCGTCCTTCAGCTGGTACACGTACTCGCCGCTGCGGGTGAAGTACCCGTACGTCCGGGGCAGCCTGCTCCAGATGTGGCGGGAAGCGCGTCGCCGCCACCCCGACCCGGTCGACGCCTGGGCCGCGATCGTGGACGACCCGGAGCGCGCCCGCCGCTACAAGTCGCAGCGGGGCAAGGGCGGCTTCGTGCGCGCCTCCTGGGCGGAGGCGGTGGAGCTGGTGGCCGCCGCCCACGTCCACACCGTCGAGCGCCACGGCCCCGACCGGGTGGTCGGGTTCTCGCCCATCCCGGCCATGTCCCAGGTCTCCTACGCGGCCGGGACCCGCTTCCTCTCCCTGATCGGGGGTGTCATCCTCAGCTTCTACGACTGGTACGCGGACCTGCCCCCGGCCTCACCCCAGGTCTTCGGTGACCAGACCGACGTCCCCGAGTCCGGGGACTGGTGGAACGCGGCCTACCTGATCATCTGGGGGACCAACCTCCCCATCACCCGCACTCCCGATGCCCACTTCATGGTCGAGGCCCGCTATCGAGGCCAGAAGGTGGTGGTGGTCTCCCCCGACTACTCCGACCACACCAAGTTCGCCGACCACTGGTTGGCCGCCCGGCCCGGAACCGACGCCGCCCTCGCCCTGGCCATGGGCCACGTGATCCTGAAGGAGTTCTACGTCGAGCGCCGGACGCCGTACTTCGAGGACTACGTCCGCCGCTACACCGACCTCCCCCTGCTCGTCATCCTGGAGGAGCGAGCGGGAGGGCTGGTGCCCGGCCGCTTCCTGCGCGCCTCCGACCTCCCGGCCGGAGAGCAGGCCGGCGAGGAGCTGCCGGAGTGGAAGCCGGTCGTGCTCGACGAGGTGAGCGGGGCGCCGGCGGTTCCCCCGGGAAGCGTCGGCCACCGCTACCAGCGCGAGCCGGGGCGCTGGAACCTGGAGCTGGGCGAGCTGCGACCCGCCCTGAGCCTCCTGGAGCGGGCCACCGAGCACGTCGAGGTTTCGTTCCCCCGCTTCGACGTGGGCGCCACCGAGGGGGGCGCGGTCCTCCGCCGCGGGGTGCCGGCGCTGCGGATCGGGGACCGGCTGGTGACGACCGTCTTCGATCTCCTCCTCGCCCACTACGGGGTCCGGCGTGAGGGGCTGCCGGGGGAGTGGCCACGCGACTACGACGACCCCCAACCGTGCACCCCTGCCTGGCAGGCGGAGATCACCTCGGTCGAGGCGCAGCTCGCCGCCCGCATCGGCCGGGAGTTCGCGCGCAACGCCGAGCTGACCCATGGCCGTTCCATGATCTGCATGGGGGCGGGGACCAACCACTGGTACCACTCCGACCTCATCTACCGGACCTTCCTCGCCCTGGTCCTGCTCTGCGGCTGCCAGGGCCGCAACGGCGGCGGCTGGGCCCACTACGTGGGCCAGGAGAAGGTCCGTCCCCTGACCGGCTGGCAGACCCTGGCCTTCGCCCTGGACTGGGTCCGTCCGCCCCGTCAGCAGGCGGCGACCCCCTTCTTCTACGCCGCCACCGACCAGTGGCGCTACGAGGCCTTCGGCCCCGAGGAGCTGGCCTCGCCGCTGGGACGGGGGCTCTTCGCCGGCCGCCAGTTCATCGATTGCTACGCCCAGGCCGCCCGGCTGGGGTGGATGCCTGCCCACCCGGTCTTCGACCGCAACCCCCTCGCCCTGGCCGACGAGGCCGCCGAGGCGGGCCGCTCGCTCGAGGAGCACGTGGTTCAGGAGCTGCGAGAAGGCCACCTGCGCTTCGCGATCGAGGACCCCGACGCCCCCGAGAGCTGGCCGCGCGTGCTCACGGTCTGGCGCTCCAACCTGCTCGGCTCCTCGGGCAAGGGCCACGAGTACTTCCTGAAGCACCTGCTGGGCACCTCCGACCCGGCGGTGCGGGCCGAGGAGACGCCCGCCGGGCTGCGGCCACAGGAGGTGGCCTGGCACCCCGAGGCCCCGGTGGGCAAGCTCGATCTGCTCTGCACGCTCGACTTCCGCATGACCTCCAACGCCCTCTTCAGCGACGTGGTCCTGCCCGCCGCCACCTGGTACGAGAAGTACGACCTCTCCACCACCGACCTGCATCCCTTCGTGCACACCTTCAACCAGGCGGTGCCGCCGCCCTGGGAGGCGAAGACCGACTGGGAGATCTTCAACCTGATCGCCGACCGCTTCAGCGAGCTGGCCCGCGAGCGGCTGGGAGTGCGCCGGGACGTGGTGGCGACCCCGCTCCTGCACGACACCTCCGACGAGGTGGCGCAGCCGCTGGGCGAGGTGCGGGACTGGCGGGCCGGCGAGTGCGAGCCCATCCCCGGCCGGACCATGCCCCGGCTGGCGGTGGTGGAGCGGGACTACGGGGCGGTCGGAGCCCGGATGCGGTCCCTGGGTCCACTCCTGGAGCGGCTGGGGAGCCAGACCAAGGGCGCTGCCTGGAGACCTCTGGAGGAAGTCCAGTACCTGGCCCGCAAGCACGACCTGGTGCGCGGCGGCCCCTGCCACGGTCGCCCGCGCCTGGAGAGCGCCGAGCAGGTGGCGGAGGCCATCCTCGCCCTCTCCGGCACCTGCAACGGCCGGCTGGCGGTGGAGGGCTTCCGGAGCCTGGAGGAACGCTGCGGCGTGCCCCTGGCCGACCTGGCCGGCAGCAGGGCCGGCGACCGGCTCACCTTCTTCGACGTCCAGGTCCAGCCCCGGACCGTGATCACCTCCCCGGAGTGGTCGGGGATCGAGTCCCATGAGCGCCGCTACGCCCCCTTCACCATCAACGTGGAGCGACAGAAGCCCTGGCACACCCTCTCCGGGCGCCAGCACTTCTACCTGGATCACGCGTGGGTACGGGAGCTGGGCGAGATGCTGCCCGTCTTCCGGCCCCCGCTCGCCTACCGGCGTCACTTCGGAGATCAGGGCTCGGGGCTGCCGGGTGCGGTCGAGGTCACCGTGCGCTACCTGACCCCGCACTCCAAGTGGTCGATCCACTCCGAGTACCAGGACAACCTCCACATGTTGACCCTCTTCCGGGGCGGTCCCGTGCTCTGGCTCTCCCGGGAGGACGCGGAGGCGATCGGGGTCCGCGACAACGACTGGGTCGAGGCCTGTAACCGCAACGGCATCATCGCCTGCCGGGCGGTGGTCACCCATCGGGTGCCGGAGGGTGTCTGCATCATGTACCACGCCAAGGACCGGCACCTGAACGTGCCCCGCACCGAGCTCGCCGGCAACCGCGGGGGGACCGACAACTCGCTCACCCGAATCGTCTGGAAGCCGACCCACCTGATCGGCGGCTACGCCCAGCTCAGCTTCGGCTTCAACTACTACGGGCCGACCGGCTCCCAGCGGGACGAGATCACGGTCGTGCGCAAGCGGCGCCAGGAGGTGGTGTTCTGATGAGGCTCCGGGCCCAGGTGGGCATGGTCATGAATCTGGACAAGTGCATCGGTTGCCATACCTGCAGCGTCACCTGCAAGCAGGTCTGGACCAACCGGCCGGGCACCGAGTACGTCTGGTTCAACAACGTCGAGACCAAGCCCGGTCTCGGCTACCCCCGACGCTGGGAGGACAACCAGCGCTGGCGGGGCGGCTGGGAGCTGGATCGAAGGGGCCGGCTGCGGCTCAAGGCCGGCGGCCAGATCCGAAAGCTGATCGGCATCTTCTGGAACCCCGATCTCCCCACCATCGACGACTACTACGAGCCCTGGACCTACGACTACGAGACCTTGATCGAGGCGCCCCTCTCGGAGCGAGACCCGGTCGCCCGGCCCCGCTCCCAGCTCACCGGCCGGGAGACGAGCGTCCGCTGGGGCCCGAACTGGGATGACGATCTCGCCGGCGCCCCCGAGACGGCCTCCGAGGACCCTGTGCTGCGTGGCATCGAGGACCGGGTCAAGCTCGCCTACGAGCAGGCCTTCATGTTCTACTTGCCGCGCATCTGCGAGCACTGCCTGAACCCCTCCTGCGTGGCCTCCTGTCCCTCGGGCGCCATGTACAAGCGCGAGGAGGACGGCATCGTCCTGGTCGACCAGGACAAGTGTCGTGGTTGGCGCTTCTGCGTCTCCGGCTGCCCCTACAAGAAGGTCTACTTCAACCACCGCACCGGCAAGGCCGAGAAGTGCACGCTCTGCTACCCGAGGATCGAGGCCGGCCTGCCCACCATCTGCTCGGAGACCTGCGTCGGCCGCATCCGCTACCTGGGTCTGGTCCTCTACGACGCCGACCGGGTGCTGGAGGCGGCCTCGACGCCCGACCCCAGAGACCTCCTCGACGCCCAGCTCGGGCTCTTCGTGGACCCCGACGACCCCGAGGTCCGCTGCCAGGCTCGGCGCGACGGCATCCCCGACGATTGGATCGACTTCGCCCGCCGCTCCCCCGTCCACGCCCTGGCCATTCGCTACCGGGTGGCCCTGCCCCTGCACCCCGAGTACCGCACCCTGCCCATGGTCTGGTACGTGCCCCCGCTCTCCCCGGTGGTCAACGCCCTGGAGCAGGACGGCTACGAGGCCGACCCCGACGACGTCTTCCCGGCCATCGAGCGGCTGCGCATCCCGATCGAGTACCTGGCCAACTTGCTCGCCGCCGGCGACGCCGACCGGATCCGCTTCGTGCTGCGGCGGCTGGCGACGATGCGGGCCTTCATGCGCAAGCAGCAGGTCCTGGGGGTGCGCGAGGAGCGGCTGGCGACGGAGGTGGGCATGGACGCCGACGAGCTGGAGGACCTGTACCGCCTGCTCGCCATCGCCAGGTACGAGGATCGCTACGTGATCCCCCAGGCCCACACCGAGCTGGCCCAGCGTCTGGCCGAGCTGCCCGGGACCTGCGGGCTGGACTTCGAGGGAGGGCCTGGGAGCTGTGGCGCCATCCCCCGGCCGGCGGCGACCTTGAACCAGCGCTTCATGCTCACCGAGCGCCCCGAGCGTCGCTTTCCCGGCGCTCGCCCGCTGCCGGTCCGGAACCGGCCAGCGGAGGAGCATCCATGAGGGGGGGCCGGGAGCACCACCCTCCCTTCGCTTTGCTCTCCCTCCTCCTCGATTACCCGGATGAGCGTCTGCTCCGCGCCCGGCGGGAGGTCGCCGAGGCGGTGGCGTCGCTGCCGGCGGGGAGGCTTCGGGAGCACCTCCTGGCTTTCACCACCTACCTGCAGGAGACATCCGACCTCGAGCTCCAGCAGCGCTACGTGGCCACCTTCGACCTCCAGCGCCGTACCGGCCTCTATCTCACCTACCTCACCGAGGGCGACACTCGCCGGCGCGGACTGGCGTTGCTCCGCCTGAAGCGCCGGTACGCGGCGGCAGGGCTTCAGCTCACGGATCACGAGCTACCTGACTACCTGCCGGTGATGCTGGAGTTCGCCGCCCTGGCTCCCGACGATGCCGGGAAACGGCTCCTGAGCGAGCACCGAGCCGGGCTCGAGGTGTTGCGCCTCGCCCTGCGAGACCAGGAGAGCCCGTACCTCCACCTGCTCGAGGCGCTCTGTCTCGGACTCCCGCGACCGGGGCCGCTCGACCTGGAACGGATCGGCCGTCTGATCCGCGAGGGGCCGCCGGCGGAGCAGGTAGGGCTGGAGCCCCTGGCTCCGCCTGAGGTCATGCCCTCCGCCAGCAGCCCGAGGGGGAGGTCACGATGACCATCTGGGATACTTTCCTCTGGGTGGTTCTCCCTTACGCCGCCCTGGTGCTCTTCGTCGCCGGTCACGTCTGGCGCTATCGCCACGACCAGTTCGGCTGGACCAGCCGCTCCACGCAGCTCCTGGAGGGTCGCTGGCTGGCCTGGGGCTCCAACCTCTTCCACTATGGCGCCCTGGCCGCCATCGCCGGCCACGTGCTGGGCATCCTGGTCCCCAACTGGCTGACCTCGGCGGTGGGCATCTCGGAGTTCACCTACCACTTCATCTCGGCCATACCGGGGTCGATCGCAGGGGTGGTCTGCGTGGCCGGCCTGGTGATCCTGATCGTGAGGCGGGCGGCCTTCGTCCGGGTGCGACGGACCACCGACGCGGTCGACGTCGCCGTCTACACGCTGCTGGCCATCGTGATCGGGCTCGGGATCGGGGAGACGCTGGCGGTCAACGCCTTCGGGCCCGGGTACGATTACCGTTCAACGGTTGCGATCTGGTTTCGGGGGCTGTTCTGGCTCCACCCCGAGCCCCAACTGATGGCCGGAGCGCCCCTCGTCTACCAGCTCCACGCCGCCTCCGCCTGGGCCCTCTACGCGCTGTGGCCGTTCTCCCGATTGGTCCACGTCTGGAGCCTGCCCTGGCAGTACCTGGGCCGGCCCTACATCCTCTACCGCAGCCGCTACGCGGCGGCGCGCCGATGAGCCTCACCCGCCCGAGCCGGCACCTCGGGCCCTGTTCGGGCCGGCGCGAAGCAAGGCCCAGGCCCGGCACCGGCGGACCGCGATCCACGAGGTGATGGCGATGGACCTGTTCCTGGAGACCCCGATCGAGCACACCTACGAGCCGCTGGCGGCGCTGCTGCACGGCGATCCGGAGCGCTGGCTGCCGGGCGCGGAGCGGATGGGCGAGCAGCTGATCTTCGACGTCGGCCTGGGGCCCCGAGGTCGCCGGGTCCAGCGCAAGGTGCGGGCGTCGCTGAGCCGGGTGCAACCCTTCGGCCACGGGGTGGCCGTCCACGTCGAGTGGCAGGCGCTCCGGCGGCCGGAGCTGTACCCCACCCTGGCCGGCACGCTGCGGCTCGAGCGCGCGGGCCCGAACCGGTGCCGCCTGGTTCTGGATGCCACTTACCGTCCCCCGGCAGGGCGAGTGGGCGCAGCGCTCGACCAGGCCCTCCTGCACCGTGTGGCTGAGGTCTCGCTCCGAGACTTCGTGGCTCGGCTGGTGAACCGCCTGACCGAGGGCGCGTCTGCCACCAACCCGACGACCCCGAGGGGATGACCGGGTCCGAGCCGGCCTTCGGCGGCCAGGGAGTCTGGACATTCCCTCGGCGCCTCCGTCGGGCCGTTTTCGGGTTCACGGGGAGGCTGTGGGGCCGACCTGGAGCTCCAACCTTGCCATGGCGCAGATGACGAGCTGGTCGATCGCGGTGTCACCGGGTGGCCCGCCAGCTCGGCATCGGACCCGAGTCCCTACGTCGTCGGCTCGAGCGGAGGGAGATCGACGCCGGCCAGCGCCACGGCGTGACGTCGGAGGTCCCTCGGCGGACCGTGGAGCAGGGGAATTCGGAAGCTGCGGCGGTCCGGCGGGTGCCGATCGGGTGCCGATCCAGGTGGTGGCGCCGCCCTGGCAGGCGGGGGTGATCGAGCTGGGAAGGGGCCCCGCCCGCCGATAGGCCGGCCCGGGTGGGCCGGCCCCCTCGCGGTGGGGGTCGGTGGCACCGCCGGGGGATCGGGGGCCGTTGCTTGGTTGGGGACATTCGCGGCCGCGACCGCCGCCTGGAGGGCGACGCGCGGTCCGGTGTCTGCCCACCTGCGACGCGCCGCCCCGAAGTCTGCGCCCGGCCGGGCGACCCCGGGCATCGGGAGCACGGCGAGGGCGGTGGTTGCGACACGCATCGCCCTTCCGGTCGCCCTGGTTGCCGGGGGCGCAGAACGTATGGGGGGCCGCTTAGACTGGCTGCCGTGCCCACCTCTCCGGCCGGGGTCCGCTTCGGCATCTTCGACTGGATCGACGCGGCCGGCCACGAGCTGGCCGACCACTACGAACGCCGGCTTCGTCTGATCGAGCTGGCCGATCGTTCCCCCTTCTGGTGCTACCACGTGGCCGAGCACCACGGGACGCCCCTGGGCCTGGTGCCCTCTCCCAACGTGTTCCTGGCCGCGGCCGCATCCCGAACCCGGCGGCTGCGCCTCGGCCCCCTGGTGAACGTCCTCCCGCTCTACGACCCGGCGCGCCTGGTCGAGGAGATCTGCATGCTCGACCACCTCAGCCGGGGGCGCCTGGAGCTCGGTCTCGGGCGGGGCGGCGTCCCCGGCGAGCTGGCACTCTACGGGGTGCGGGCCGAGGACACCCGCGAGATCTTCCGGGAGGGCCTGGCCCTGGTGCTCCAGGGGCTTCGCGAGGGCCGCTTCGACCATCGGGGCCGATGGTTCACGAACCGGGCCGGGAGCACCCCGCTCCGGCCCTTCCAGCGTCCCTACCCACCCCTCTGGTACCCGACCTCGTTCCCCGACAGCGTGCCCTGGATCGCTCGGGAGGGGATCAGCGTCCTGTTCGCGTTCCTGCTCACCCGGCAGCGGACGACCGCGGCCGAGCAGGTGGAGCGCTATCGACGGGTCCAGCGGGAGCACGCCGCCGACCCCGATCGTCTCAACGGCCACGTGGCCGAGCCGTGCGTCGGGGTCTGCCACCACGTGGTGGTGGCCGAGACCGACGCCGAGGCCCATGTCGTGGCCCGGCGGGCGCTCCGGGAGTGGTTCGCCAACTTCAACCACCTCTGGCTGCGCGAGCGCGGGACGGAGTACTTCCCCTCCGACGTCGACGCCTTCATCGACGCCGGGCATGCCCTGGTCGGCTCCCCCGAGACCGTGCGCGAGCAGGTGAGGCGAGTCCTGGCCGAGAGCGGAGGGAACTACTTCGCCGGCGTGTTCGCCTTCGGCGATCTCACCGCGGAGGAGTCGTTGCGCTCGCTCGACCTGTTCGCCCGCCGGGTGATCCCCGACCTGGTGGCCGCCGGGGCCCCGCCGGGCGGGATGGACGAGCGCGCCTGACTCCCCCGCCCCGGCGGGGAGGGTTCGGCCTCGTCGCCTACTCCGGCCGGCCGAACCAGCGCTGGCGGGCCGGGAACAGGTAGCGGCCGGTGATGAAGTTGAGGATCCTTCGGGCGCGGCCGAACGAGGCCGCCAGCTCATCGGCGGTGCGCTGCCACCATGGCGAGCGCACCCCCGTGGCCGCCCGCTGGTAGGCCCGGCGGCCCAGCCACTCCAGCTGCGCGATGCCACCCCCGCCGGCCAGCACCAGCTCGTCCGGGGGGTCGCCGCCCAGGGCGCGGCTGAGTCGGTCCAGGTGCCGCGGGGCCAGCGGCCGGGCGACCACGTGCTCGGGGAAGACCCCGGTCAAAAAGAGGCACAGGTCGCCGAGACGCCGGTAGATGTGGGGCTGCTCGGAGGCGGGAACGACCTCCAGCATGGCGGCGAGCCGCAGGGGATCGAGCTCGCTGTAACGACGCCGGCGCCAGCCCCGCGGGGTGCGGAACCACACGCTGCCGCTGGCGACGCGGGTGTACGAGGCGAGCAGCTCGGCCAGGGAGAGGCGCCGGGAGGGCGCCTCCATGAACTCGCGCAGGCCGGAGACATCGAAGATCGGCACGCTCCGCCTGGGGCCGAGCCACTCCTCGACGAAGGTGGCCTGCTGCAGGTCCTCGGCCGCCCGATGGACCAGCACGGCGAAGGCCAGGAAGGGCGAGGCCCGGAGCATCGCCTCGCTCTCCTCCCGGTCGCCGAACAGGGCTTCGAAGACCGCGGGGCGCCTCAGCAACTCCTCCAGACCGGCCGGGTCGGAGCGCAGTCGGGCCAGCTCCTCGGGGCCGGCCGCGGCCACGGTGCCCAGCAACTGGAGGTCCGAGTCGGTGAGGTGCTCGAGGAAGTGCGGTGTCGACATCGACGATCTCCTGACACGAATGTATCGCCGGTCCGGAGCCGTCGGGTTCCACGCCGGCCCGGTCAGAGGTGTCGGAGCTCGCGGGCACGGCTGCGCACCGCCGCCGCGTAGCGCGCCGCCGACCGGGCCACCGCCGCCTTGCCGTCCCGGTCCACCACCCGGCCCCACCAGGCGCCGTAGATGCGGTCGAAGTCGTAGGCGGTGACGGTTCGTGCGATGCGCTCGACGATGTGGGCCGGGAGGGGGATCAGGTTCGGGTAGCTGAACATGAAGCTGACGTAGCGCCGATCCTGCACCACCTGGAGCACGTCGCCGACCAGCAGCGCCCCTTTCCCTTCCGCGCCCGCGGGCCAGTGGGCGACGGCGGCCCCGGGGAAGTGCCCGCCACATCGCACCAGCGTGATCCCGCCGAAGAGCGGCAGCGTCTCCCCGGACCAGAAGCGGATGTTGGGGTGGGAACGCATCACCCACCGCCGGTCGGCCCGGTGGAGGTAGACGGGGGCGTCGAAGGCCCGACTCCACTCCACCATCGAGGAGTAGTAGTGGGGATGGGAGATGGCGATCGCCCGAAGCCCGCCGAGGGCGCGCAGGGCGGCCACGGTGGCGTCGTCGAGCAGGCTGATGCAGTCCCAGAGCAGGTTGCCCTCCGGCGTCTCGACCAGCAGGGCGCGCTGGCCGATGGCGAAGGACGGCTCGGTGCCGATCCCGGTCAGCCCGGGCTCCAGTCGCTCCACGCGGTTTCGATGGTCGCGCCGCAGCTCCTCGAGGGTGGTCCATCGCTGACCCTCCCAGCCCACGTACTGGCGGGCGTCGGCGCAGATGGCACAGCCCTGCGGAGGGACGGTTGCGTCGGCGTGCTGGGTGCCGCAGGTGGTGCAGATGAAGCAGGTCACCGGCCGGCCTGCGCTCCTCGACCTGATGTCACGGACGTATCATCGCTGTCCGCCGGGTCCGCTGCCCACCCGTTGCCCGGCAGTCCCCGGCCCCCCGGCCGTCCGCGCTCATCGTCGAACCGACGGCGCTCCGCGTGGCATGGATTCGAAGGCGAGAGGAGAGGTCATGGCATCGCAGGCGACGCACGACCATCGACCCGGGGGCGGCCTGCTCCGGGCCGGCGTCGGCTTGGTGGCGCTGGCCGACACCGCGCTCTCGCTCGAGGCGTGGGGCTGGCGGAGCCCGCAGGCGCACGCTGCGGAGCGCCTGTTGCTGGACGTGATCGCGCCCATGCGGCCGGCGGCGACGCTGGTCGCGGGTGTGGCCGCGATCTACCTCGCCACGCGTCCCAAGCGGGCCTTCCGGCGCATGCTGGTGGGGCTGGTGACGGCCGCCGGCCTGCTCTCGCTCGTGGCCTCCGAGCCGGGACTGCTGGCGGCGGCGGGCGCGGTGTGCCTGGCCCTGCTCCAGGCCGGCTGGCTGTGGCCGGAAGAGGGGGACCCGGTGTCCAGCCGGGTCGGGTGGTCGATGCTGTTCGCGGTGGCCGCGGCCGCGGCCGGCACCGGCTGGCTGGTGGTGCTCGCGCACCGCGGACACCGCCTGCTGGCCTGGATGCCCTTGCTCGCCGGACTGGCCCTGGCGGCGGTGGTGTCGGGCATCGCCCTGCTGGATCGGAACCCGCCGCTGCCGGGAGAGTACGACCTCGGCCAGGCGCTTCGCCGCTACCGCGAACAGGGCCGCTCCGGGGTGTGCCCGTTCGCCCTGATGCGGGACAAGCGGCACTTCTGGTCCTCCGACCGCGTCGCCTTCCTGGGCTTTGGCTGCCGGGTCGGGGTGGCCCTGGTCCTGGGGCCCGGCATCGGGCCCGAGGCCGCTCTCCCCCGCCTCTACGCCGAGTTCCTCGCCGCCTGTCGGGTGCGAGGGTGGCGTCCGGCCTTCTACCAGGTGGCGGAGGGCGTGGCCAACCGGACCGGGGCCCGGGTACGGCTGGTGGTGGGCAGCGAGGCCGTGATCGACGTCGATCGGTTCGGGCTGGACGGACCCGCCATGGCCCGGTTGCGGCACGAGGTCAGTCGGGCCCGTCGGCGGGGAGTCGGCGTCCGCGTGGTCGCGGAGCCGGATCTGGAGCCCGAGGAGCTGGCGGCGATCCGGGATCTGGCCGCGAGGGTCGAGGAGCGCCGGCCGTTCGGTCCCATGGCCTTCTCCACCGGTCGCTGGGGAGATCCCCCCGGCGTGGAGCGCCTGGTGGGGCTGGCGCACGACGGGGAGGGTCGGCTGGTCGCGTACGTGACCTGGCTCGTGCTCCCCGCGGCCTCGACCGTCGTGCTGGATGAGGTGAAGCGCGCGCCCGGAGCCCCGGGAGGAGCGGTGGACCTCCTGATCGCCGGCTGCCTGACGGCCTTCAAGGGTCGTGTGGCTCGGGCCAGCCTGGGGCTGGCGCCCGTGGTCGGCGCGCAGGTCGCGGCCCGGCTGGCCGGGTTCGAGGGCTTCCTGCGCCGGGCGCTGCGGGTCGCCAACGTCTCCCCCGGCCTCTACGCCTTCAAGGCCAAGTTCGCCCCCAGCTGGGAACCGCGTTACCTGCTGGTGGAGACCGTGCTCGATCTGCCCCGTGTGGCGCTGGCCGGCTTCCTGCTCCACTACCCGGAGCTCGGCCGGCGGGTGTTGCCCCGGCTCGGGCGGGCCCTCCCCATGACCGCCCGCTGAGCGGCCGCCCGGACTCCCGGTGCCAAATCCTTATACTCCTTGCCCCGGGCAGGCTGAGGCCCCCTTGCTGCCGTGGAGGGAATGGAGACACAGACGTCGGGGGCGGACCTGAGCGGACGTCGGCTGGGTCCCTATCGCCTGGAGAGACTGATCGGAAGCGGAGCCTTTGGCTCTGTCTATCGGGCTCGCCACGCGCACCTGGGTGTCCTGCGCGCGATCAAAGTGTTACAGACCGATCTGGCCCGGGTGCCGCAGCTCCAGGCGCGGTTCCTGCAGGAGGCCAAGACCGCGGCCGGGCTCTCCCATCCCTGCATCGTCCCCGTCTACGACTTCGGTGTCGACGAGGGCGTGCAGTACATCGTGATGGAGTACGTCGAGTCGGTCACCCTGGCCCGGTTCATGGGGGCGATGGAGCCGGCCAGGAGAAGCCAGGACCCGACCGTCCTGGGTGCCATCCGGGACATCGCCTCCGCGCTCGACTACGCGCACGCTCAGGGCATCCTCCACCGGGACCTGAAGCCGGCCAACGTGCTCATCCGCGATTCCGATCGACGGGCCATGCTCACCGACTTCGGGGTGGCCAAGGTGCTGAGGGGGTCGGGGATGACCGAGACCGGGATGGCCCTCGGCAGCTACGCCTACATGTCCCCGGAACAGTGTTCGGGATCGACCCAGCTGACCGCACGTTCGGACATCTATGCCTTCGCCGCCGTCCTCTACGAGATCGTGACCGGTGCTCCCCCCTTCGGGAACGGCCTCTCCGCGGTCGCCGGTCACCTGAGCCAGCCCGTCCCTCCCGTTCGGCGGCTGGCGTCGGGTCTGCCCGAGACGGTGGACGAGGTGCTGCGCCGGGGCCTGGCCAAGCGGCCCGAGGATCGCCCGGCCAGCACCGGAGAGCTGGCCGCGGCCTTCCTGGAGGCGATGGCGGAGCCGACCGTGGTCGGCCTCGGCGGGGGCTCCGGGCCGCGACCCCAGCCGCCGCCTCCCCCTCGGGCCATTCCGACGGCCCCTGCCTCCAGTGCCCGGCCGTGGCGTGAGCCGCCGCCTCCCCCGACCTCGCCCGTGCCGGCGGTCCCTGCTCCTCGCTCCCGGCTCCTGGTGGTGGCGGCACTCGCCTCGGTGCTGGTGCTCGCCGCCGGTGTGGTGCTGGCCATCGCCGAGGCCTCGCCCGTCCTCCAGCCGGGCGGTCCGCGCCAGGCCCCCAGCCCGCATCCAGTCAGCTTTCCCTCCGATTTCCCGATCCCCGATCCCCAGCACGCCGTCATCGGGACGCTGGGGCAGCCGGTGGAGGTGAAGGGTAGTTCCCACGCCAGGGTCACCGTGGTCGCGGCCGCTACCGACGATCCGGGCACTCCAGAGGTGAGCCTGGCCGACTCCGCTTCCGACCGCTTCGTCGACGTGCTGGTGCAGGTCCAGAACCTCTCCCGGGAGCCGCTCTCCTACGGAGCCTACGACTGGTGGTTGAGCGACAGCACCGGTCATGCCTATCCCGAGGTGGCGTCTCCAATGAGCCCGGGGCTACCGGCCGACGAGAGCCAGCTCGCGTCCGAGGACACAGCCGAGGGCTACGTGAGCTTCGAGGTCCCCAAATCCGCCTCCGGTCTCGAGGTGTGGGCGACGATCGGGGACCGCGCCGTCCGTGTCCCTGTGGGCTGAGTCGATCCGGCGCCGTCAGCCCGGCGCCCGCAGCACCCGGAACCGCAGCGGTCCGAGATCGGCCAGGTCCAGGCCATCGAAGCTCAACAGCCCCCGAGCGCCGGCGACGGACACCCGACGCTGAGTGCCCATGGTCAGCTCGACCTCGATCGTCGCCGGCTGTTCGGTGTCGGCCTCCCCGGCCCAGGCGAACAGCCACCAGCGGTCCCGGCTTCGCCCACCCCGGCCTCGCAGCAGGCGCCAGCTGTACTCGTCGGAGGAGGGGATGGGCACCGGGGCGTCGGTGAGGTGCGCCCGCCGCGCCCACCACCTGCGTCCACCCATCCGGAGCTCGAGGTCGGGCAGCCGGATCGCCGGCGGAGCCGTGGGCGAGGAGGCGTCGAGGAGGGCGCTCACCCAGGAGACCAGCGTGCTCAGGCCGGGCTGGAGCCAGGTCGTCCCCTCGGTCACGTCGACCGTGTCCTCCGGCTCGGCGTCGACCGCGTAGGGCAGCAAGGGCAGCCCGGACAGCCGCCGGCCGAGGGCCACGGCCAGCCTGGCCACGACCATGGCCGGGATCTCGTCGGGCCCGAGCAGGCCCCGCTCCAGCATCAACAGGTACACGGGGTTGAGCCCGGCGCGCTCGGCCAGCTGGAGGCAGTCGAGGTGGTTGCGGAGGCGCAGGTCGGAGATCAGCGTCCCGAAGGCCAGCGTCTCGGGGAGGCCGCGCCGGGCTCCCGGCCCCAGCGCTCGGAAGCGCTCGGACGCCGCCCGGGCGAACGCCACCGTCAGCTCCTCCTGACTGCGAACCAGGGGCTGACGGGCCGTGGGCTCAAGGTCGAAGCGGGCTCTGCTCACCGGTGAGCTCCCCGAAGTGATCCCTCCACAGGGCGCGCAGCGCCCTCAGGCCACGGGAGCCGTTCTGGCGAGCCGCCTCTTCGGTGACCCCCAGTTGCGCTGCCACCTCCCCCCAGCCGGGAAGGTCCGCGTCGGGTCGGGATTCGATCAGGAACGAGTAGTCGTCTTCCTCGATCCGGAAGCGATAACGGTAGAACACGGCCAGGGCGCGGCAGGAGCCGTAGGCTCGGTCGGCGCGCTGGAGCTCCCGGAAGGCGATCCGGAAGGCCTCGCGCCGGGCCTCGCGGGCGGCGGCTTCGACAACCCGCCGCTCGACGCTCGGCGTGGGGTCGACAGGGTGCGGCCCGGCCTCTGGATCGACCCGGTCGAGGGAGCGGGTGGGATGACGGTAGGAGTGGCGAAGCCGGTCGAGGCAGCGGCGCTCGGCGATGGTGCGGGCGATCACCGGCACCGCTGCTCGCTCGGGGTCGTAGCCACCCCGGGCCCGCAGCTCCAGGAGGGCCAGGAACGTCTCCGACAGGACGTCTTCGCATTCCGCTCGGGTGTCGCCGAGCCTGACCGCCACCAGCGGCCTCAGCATGCGTGCCAGCTCGATCCAGCACGTTTCCGACTCCCGATGCTCCGCGAAGGCAACGGACTCCGCTTCCCAGGAGAGCGATGGGGCCGAGGTCATGGACCGGGCCGTCCCGAGCCCATGGTCCGCCCCCGGAGCGGCGAGACCGCCATGTCCGGTCAACGGATCGCCGCCTGTCCTGGTAACGCCCCTGGGGAGGAGGGGAGCCCGGGGATGGAGCCGGTGGGACCGGCCCCCGGCCGGCCGGTCCACGGTCCGGCGCCGCCCGGTGGGGATGGCCGCCGGGAGGAGGCGGGAGGCGGAGTCTCCACTTCACCGTCGCTCCTCTCCGGTGCCGTGGCATCGGTGCTCTCCTCGACGGTTCCCGGTCTCCGGGCTCAGTACCGGAAGAGGGACCGAACTCGCTGGCGGCGGATCAGGGTGACGACCAAGATGGTCAGGGCGAGACCGAGCCCCACCACCCATACGCCGATCCCCCCCAGTATCCCCAGCACCAGGGCAATCACGTTGACGTTGCCCAGGGCCAGGTCGGCGCCCGCCTCGGGCGAGTCGGCGGTCACGGAGACGCTGTAGAGGCCGGCGCGGGCGATGTTGAAGGTGGCCACCGCCGCTCCTTGATGGCCGCCGGCCTCGTAGGTCTCGTTCTGGTTGAACGGGATCACGTGGATGGCCACCGAGGAGCCGTCCGGGGCGAGCACGTTGACCCGCACTGGACGGCTCGGTCGATGGGGGGCGTTCGGGGTCTCGTAGAACATCGTGTAGCTGCCGGGGTCCAGATGGACCTGCTTGAAGCCGGGCACCGCCACCCGCTGGAGGTGGCTCACCTGGTCGTTGATCTGGCGCACGCCGAAGATGAGCACGGCCGCGCCCACGGCCAGGCTCAGGACCATGAGTGCTGCGGACAGCGCGTACCAGCCCCGCCCGGGCACGGACCTGGGCGGCGTCGGTGGGGTGGGATGTCCGATCATCGAGTGCTCCTCCTGAAACCGCACCCCGGCCGGGCCGGGTCGGGGACCCCGGGGCCGGGCCGGTCGATCGCATCGCCGGTGCCTTCGCCGCCGGCGGCCGGACGTGACAGGCGATGGGTGTCACGACGCCGCGGCCAGAGCGAAGGCGGGGACATGATCGATCTGGACGGGGACCGGGAGGCCGGAATTGGCCCCGGCCTCCCCAGGCCGTGGGACGAGCCAACCATGGCGGCGATGCCCCGGCCGGGCACGCCACCGGCCGGGGGCGAGGGCCGGCCGCCGACGCTCGCCGTTTCCGCCCTGGGGCGGCGGTTCACCATCGACGGCGCCGAGCCGGTCGGCATCGGCCGCGACCGGACCAACGCTCTGGTCTGCCTGGATCCTCGCGTCTCCCGCTTCCACGCCCGCCTGCGCCGCGAGGGGGGGGTCTGGTGGCTGGAGGACCTGGGCAGCCTGAACGGGACCTACCGGGAGGGCCGGCGGGTCGACCGGCTGGCGATCCAGGCCGCCACCCGTGTCCTCCTCGGAGGCGAGGATGGCGTGCCCATCGAGCTGGTGCCGCTGGAGGTCCGGCCGACCCCCGGGCCACCGACGCCGTTGCGCATCGGGCGCTGTTGCGACAACGACGTGGTGATCAGCGATCTGTCGGTCTCCCGACACCACGCCCGGCTCATCCCCGAGGCGCCGGGCGAGTGGCTGCTGCTCGACCTCGGAAGCTCCAACGGGACCTTCGTCGGCGGTCGGCGGGTGGAACGGGCCCGGGTTCGAGACGGTGACCTGATCGGGGTGGGGGCGAGGACCCTCCGCCTGCGGGACGGGCACCTGGAGGAATGGCGGAGCGACCATCCGGCCCTCCAGGCTCAGGGCTTGACCGTGCGCGGCCAGGGCGGGGCCACGTTGCTGGACGGGGTCGGCTTCTCCCTGCCGGAGCGGAGCCTGCTGGCCATCGTCGGACCTTCGGGGGCGGGCAAGACGACCCTGCTCGGCGCCCTGACCGGGCTCCGGCCCGCCCGGAGCGGGCGTGTCCTGGTCGGCGGTCGGGACCTCTACGGTGCCTACGACGAGCTCCGCCTGCAGATCGGCTACGTGCCCCAGGACGACGTCCTCCACACCCGCCTCACGGTCCGGCGCGCCCTGCTCTACGCCGCCGAGCTCCGGTTCGGCGACGACGTGTCCGCTACCGAGCGTCGGAGCCGGGTGGAGGAGGTCCTGGCCGAGCTGGGCCTCACCGAACGGGCCCAGATGGTGATCGGGAAGCTGTCCGGAGGCCAGCGCAAGCGGGTCAGCATCGCGCTCGAATTGCTGACCCGCCCCGGCCTGCTCTTCCTCGACGAGCCGACCAGCGGCCTGGACCCCGGCATGGAGAAGCACCTGATGCAGCTGCTCCGTGACCTGGCCGACGCCGGGCGCACGGTGGTCGTGGTCACCCACAGCGTGCAGAGCCTCTCCCTCTGCCACCGGGTGCTGGTCCTGGCCCCGGGCGGGCGGACGGCCTTCTACGGTCCACCCGAAGAGATCACGCGGCACTTCGGCTGTGAGGACGTGGCCGAGGTCTTCTCCATCCTCGAGCGTCACCCCGAGGTGGACTGGAGGAGGTCGGCCGAGGACGTCCCCCCCGGCCCCTCGCCGGCCGAGCCGTCGGTGGGCCAGGTGCCGCTCCCCCTCGCTCCGATCGCCGAACGACGCCGGAAGAGCGCCTGGCGCCAGCTCTCCACGCTCACCCGTCGCTACCTGGCGGTGACGCTGAGCGATCCGCTCAACCTGGCCTTCCTCCTCTGCCAGGCCCCCATCCTGGCCTTGATCCTGCTGCTCGCGGTCGCCCCCCGGGGCTTCCAGGTGGGTACGCCGCAGGCGGCCAGCATCGCCAGCGAGGCAGGGCTGATCCTGGTCGTGAGCGCCACCTACCTGGGCCTCCTGAACTCGGTTCGGGAGGTGGTGAAGGAGCTGCCCATCTACCTGCGGGAGCGGTCGATCGGCCTTTCCATCCCTGCCTACGTGGGCTCGAAGGTGATCGTGCTCTCGACCCTGACCGCGGCCCAGGCCGTGGTCCTGGTCGCGCTCGGCACCATCCGCGAGGGAGGGCCCGCCGCCGGCGCGTTCCTGCCCTGGCCGTCGGTGGAGCTGATGGTCGACGTGGCCGTCGCCGGCGTGGCCGCCCTGGCGCTCGGGCTGCTGGTGTCCTGCCTGGTCAACCGCGCCGACAAGGCGCTGACCCTGCTCCCGCTCCTGGTCGTCCCTCAGTTCGTGCTCAGCTTCCCCCAGCTGCACATCGACCAGAAGCCGGTCCTGCGCGAGCTCAGCTACCTGGCCAGCGCCCAGTGGGGCTACGCGGCGGTGGCGGCGACCGTGGACCTGAACCGGCTCGACTACGAGCAGGCGCGTGCCGCCGACCCCAGGATCCCGCCCGGACAGGACCCCGACCGGGACTCGCCTCGCCTCGAGGCCGCGATCAAGCGGGTCACCGACCAGCGTCCCCAGGCCCGGTGGCGGCACCGGCCCGATGCCTGGATGCAGGACGTGCTGATCCTCTCCGGGATGACGTGTGCCTTCCTGGGACTCGCCGGCCTGGCGCTGCGCCGGCGCGATCCGCGCCCCGCGCAGCACCGGTAAGGCGGAGATGATGCCGGGGAGGGCGCTGCACGGCGCCTCACGGCGAGCGGCCCGTCGGTCGGGGCGGGCCGCGGGTGGGAGGGTTCGTCCCCTTCTGGCCGAGCCCGGGAGGTCTCGTCTCCCGGGTCTCCCGGGCCGATGAACGTTCCCCGCTCGGACCCGGCCCCGGAACCGGTCCCGGCCTGGAGTCGGCCGGCCCGCCCCGAGCGCTGGCGGTGGGCGGTGATCGCCCTCAGCCTCCTCCTCTTCCTGACGGCATGCGCGACCCCGGCCCTGGAGATGAGGGTGGAGCCTTCGGCCGAGCGGTTCGACCTGTGGCCGGGATGGTTTCTCTGCCTGTTCGGCTGGCTGGGCATCCTGGTCCTCCAGTTCGGCTGGTACGCGAACCTGTTCCTGCCACCGGCGCTGCTGTTCCTGGGCCTACGGCTCTGGGTGGCCGCCCTGGTGGTGTCCGGTCTCGGCCTGCTCCTGGCCGGCGACACGTTCCTCCTCGCCATCATGCCGCTGCCGAACGGCGATGACGTGGACCAGCACCTCTACCTGAACCGGCCGTTGATCGGGTGCGACCTCTGGGTCGCCAGCATGGCGGTGGTGGCGATCGCCGCCGTGGTGGGGCTCGTACGTCGCCGTCGGACCTTCCCCGGCGCTCGATGAGCAATGGCATGCTAGTATGGCAGGCGCCATGCGCTGCCGGCCCGGTCGAGAGGCGGCCGGGCTGGGAAAGGATCAGGAGGGACCATGGGAGTTGCAGCACCGCCCGACCTCAGCCTGGACGTGAGGGGCTTGCTGTCCGAGGGCACCCACCTCATCGGCGGCGAGTGGGTGGCGGCCAGGAGCGGCGAGACCTTCGAGGTCCTCAACCCGGCCAACCAGGAGGTTCTGCTGCGCGTCCCCCGGGGCGGGCCGGAGGATGTGGATGCCGCCGTCCGGGCGGCGGCAGAGGCGTTCCCGAGGTGGCGGGATACCAGCCCGAGCCGACGTGCCGAGCTCCTCTTCCGCTGGGCCGACCTCTGCCATCGCTACCGGCGGGAGATCGATCTCCTCGAGCGTATGGAGGTGGGTCGGCCCAGCTGGGGTCCGTTCTCGCCCATCCCGGCCACGCTCCGGTTCTTCGCCGGGATGGCGGACAAGATCACCGGCACCACCCTGCCCACCTCGGCCCCGAACGTCCTGGGCATGACCATCCGGGAGCCGTTCGGGGTGTGCGGCAGCATCATCCCCTGGAACGTCCCTGGCCCGCTCATGATCTCGGACGTGGCACCGGCCATCGCCGCCGGCAACACGATCGTGGTCAAGCCCGCCGAGGACGCGCCCCTGACCGCCCTCTTCCTGGCCAGGATCGCGGTCGAGGCCGGGATCCCGGCCGGCGTGGTCAACGTGGTCACCGGGTTCGGAGCCGAGGCCGGGGCGGCGCTGCCCCTGCATCCGCTGGTCCGGCACATGAGCTTCACCGGCTCGCCGGAGACGGGGACGCAGGTGATGGAGGCCTGCGCCCGTAATCACATCCCGCTCCACCTCGAGCTGGGGGGGAAGTCGCCCCAGATCGTGCTGCGCGATGCCGACCTGGAGAAGGCGGTCCCCGCCGTCGTGCGCAGCATCACGCTCAACACCGGACAGGTCTGCGCCGCCGGCTCCCGGGTGGTGGTCGACCGGGAGCTGCGCGGGCCACTGGTGGCGGCCCTCGCCGAGGCCTTCGGCAAGGTCCGCGTCGGACCCTGGTACGAGGACGTTGAGATGGGGCCGCTGATCAGCGCCAAGCAGGAGCAGCGGGTGCTCGGCTACCTCGACCTCGGTCGTCGGGAGGGGGCGGAGGTGGTGACCGGCGGGCACAAGCTCCGGGGCGAGAGGTTCGACCGCGGGTTCTTCGTCGAGCCCACCATCTTCGATGGGGTGGAGCCGGAGATGCGGATCGCTCAGGAGGAGATCTTCGGCCCCGTGCTGGCGGTGATCTCCTTCGCGGACGAGGAGGAGGCGCTGGAGATCGCCAACGGGACCCGCTACGGTCTCGTGGCCTCGGTGTGGACCAGGGACGTGTCCCGGGCGGTGCGGTTGGCCCGAGGAATCCAGGCCGGACAGGTCACCGTCAACACCACGGGCTCGCGCGGGGTCATCGGCGCTCCCTTCGGCGGCTACAAACACAGCGGCTTCGGCCGCACCATGAGCGCGGACAGCATCCTCGAGTACACCCAGGTCAAGACGGTCGTCATCAGCGGCGACTGAGCGCGGTCGCCATGGCCGGCGCGGCCCGGAGGGCGTCCGGCCGGGGTTCCGGCCCTGCGTCCGGCCTCCGGCGATCGCCGCGCCGGCGCCACCCATGCCGGCCCCGGCGTCCGCTCCTCCGGAGATCGAGCCGTGAGGCGGTGCAGGCGTCGTGCCTGGATCTCGATCCAGGGTGCTCTACCTGTGGCGACGGCCTGCACGGGACGAGAGGGCCTGCCCCCGGCTAGGTCTCTCTCCGCGGCGCTCGACCGTGGGCCAGAGGCCCGGCCGGTGGGATGGAGAGGTCATCTCCCAGGAGAAGAGGCGCCACGGCGGCATCGCCCGGCGATCCGCGTGGCCACGCTGCAGCTCGACACCGCCGCGCCCGCCCCCGGGTCGGGGGCCGCTTCCTCACCGCCGCCCGCGTCGTCGCGTTACCGGCTTCGAGATGAGCTAGACGGCGGTCACCGCCAGGTAGAGGATCCCGAAGAGGAAGATCCAGACCACGTCGACGAAGTGCCAGTACAGCGTCGCAGCGGCGAAGCCGACGTGGTGGCGGCCGTTGAAGTGGCCCCTGAGCGCCCGGCCCAGCATCAGGAGCAGGAAGACGAGACCACCGGCCACGTGGAGGCCGTGGAAGCCGGTCATGGTGAAGAACGCGCTTCCGAACTGGTTCAGCCCGCTGAAGCTGATGTGGGCGTGGGTGAACTCGTAGCCCTGGCCGACCTCGAAGGCCACGCCCAGCAGGATGGTGGAGACCAGGAGGACGAAGAACCTGGGGCGCTGGTCGTGGGCGATGGAGTCCAGGGCGTAGTGGCAGGTCACGCCGCTGGAGAGCAGGATCACGGTGTTGGCCGCGGGCAGCGGCCACCAGTTGATCGGGATCGTCCGGGGTGGGGGCCAGCCCAGGGGATGGGAGCCGAACATGTAGAAGTACATGGCGAAGAGGCTCCCGAAGAACATCACCTCGGAGGCGAGGAAGATGTACATCCCCATCATCGCCGGGCTGATGACCGGATGCTGGGGCCGGCGCTCGGGTCGTACCGGTGCTTCTGCGACTGCCACTAGTGCGTCTGCTCCTCGGAGGCGTGCGGAACCTGTTCCTCGGTCTCGCCCTGCTCGCTCACCACTTCCTCGTACATGCGGGTGTCCTCGAACACCACCCAGCCCCCGACCCCGATCAGGAAGACGAGCAGCCCCAGGACCAGCAGCACCAGGCGGGTGAGCCCGGGGAAGGGGACGGCAGCCAGACCCAGGAACAGGAACCCCAGGCAGATGATGAAGGGGTAGCTGCTGGGCGGGAAGACGTGGATGCCCAGTCGATGGGCGCGCTCCTCGTAGTCGACGATCGGTGGTTCCTGGGCCACCGGCAGCTCGAGGTCGAAGCGTCGTGCACGCCGTCGCGACGGGTCGGCGTTGCGCCAGGTCTGGAAGGCGGCCGAGGCCACCGTCGTACTCGGCCAGAGCGAGAAGCTGCAGTTGCGACAGTATTGCAGGAAGCGCGGGGTCAGCAGCCCGCAACGGGGGCATTCCACCGCCAGCGCGGGGTTGCTGGTGTCGACGAAGGCGGGTTTGGTCGCTCGCGCCACGAGGGCGATTTTAGAAGGTGCGCGGAAACGGGCGGCGGACGCCTCTGCCCCGACCCCCGGATCCGTCCGGATGCGCCGGGCCGGCCGCCGCCCGGCCCTCACCAGATTCGGATCGGGCGGAAACCTATACTGGGCCGCGTGAGCTACCGCCGCAGCCCCTGGCGCCTGCTCCTGGCGGCGCCGGTTTTCCTCGCCATCCTGGTCCAGTCGGCCGTGCCCGCGCTGGCGGCGACCGGCTTGAGCCCGGTGCCGCCGCAGGGTGCCTCACCCAACGGCCAGCGCATCTTCCAGCTCTACGAGCTCATCTCCATCCCGGCGATCGTGGTCTTCGTCCTGGTGGAGGCCCTGCTCCTGATCTGCGTGATCAGGTTCCGGCGCTCGGTACTCCCTCGGGGCTACCGGCCGCCGCAATGGCATGGGCACACCGGGCTGGAGGTCCTGTGGACCGTGGCGCCGTTCCTGGTCCTGGTGGTGATCGGCTTCCTCTCCTTCCAGGAGCTCCAGCGGGACTTCGTGAAGCCGGCGGACTCGGTGACCAACCTCGAGCTCACCGTTCGTGCCCACCAGTTCGGCTGGGATTACGTCTATCCCCAGGGCTTCACGATCCACTCCGAGGGCCTCGACGCCGCCGCCAACCCCCTGGTCATCCCGACCGGTGAGCTGGTGCGGCTGCGCCTGGAGTCCACGGACGTGATCCACAGCTGGTGGGTGCCCGACCTCACCGGCAAGACCGACGCCGTGCCCGGGTACGACAACTACACCTGGGTGAAGGTGGCACAGCCGGGCGAGTGGAGGGGCCAGTGCGCGGAGCTGTGCGGGAGCGGCCACTCCAGCATGCAGATCCGGGTGAAGGCGGTTCCCCCCGACCAGTTCGAGCGCTGGGTGGCCCAGCACCGGCCCCGGGCTGGCTCGTCCGCTCCGGGCGGGACCCCCCGCCCCTCGCCGAGTCCGTCACCTGTGGCCGCCGTCCTGCCCGGGCGGCTAAGCTGAGGGGGAAAGAGCGATGGCGACCCTAGCCCCTCCCCGGCCCAAGAGCTACGACGACACGTTCTTCAAGCCGATCGCGCTGTGGTTGACGACGACCGACCACAAGCTGATCG